>ERZ651776.595-NODE-595-length-49647-cov-4.780412_pt1 | contig 49647 bp, 35 predicted proteins | sample MGYA00514761_ERZ651776 | MGnify/ENA metagenome assembly ERZ651776
TTTATTTGTTATCGTGCGGTGTTAATACGGAGCTGTGGGTCTTTTTCTTGAGGCTGCCCAAAAATCAAGAGGTTTTACCTCACCTCAGTCAATTCAGCAAAAAAACCCACCTAAAATTTGGGTTGAAGATTCACTGTGAATAAGTTTGCTTTATAAGCTCTCTGCTCTAAGAGTTCTAGTATTCACATCTCGTGCGGCGTTTTTATAACAACTGCACTTGTTAAATCCCCTGCTTTGCCCATCCACACTATGAAGCTTGCTAGCGTCTTTGCTTTTTTGCCATGGGCAGTTACCGCATCTGTAGCTTCCGAAGGTACTTTTTACCGTAGCGGTATGTACGTAAAGCCCTACCTTGAATTGCTTTCGACGGAGCGAGAGTTAATGGGTACTGCAGATACCTGTCCTCCCGGGTCCTTTGACAATGAAGTTAATGATGAGGAAATCGCCAAGGGGAACAAGTACTCCCAAGGGAGCAAATGTAAGTTGTTGTGCTCACAGATAATTCTTCTTCGTCGAACTTTTCTAACTCTTGATACTCCAACCAAATGATTCTTTCCTCCCCCCATCCCATCCCCCAGTTGTAAAACAACTCAAGGACTTCCGCGACGGGTCCAACAATTACTACGAGAAAACACTCCGTATGATGATGACATATTACTGCCACGACATGTCTGAAAAGGGTGAGGAGGTTCTCGCTGATCGTTGCGGCGAGATGCTCGATCCCGGTGACATTGCTTTGAATGCCACCATGTGCAACCCGTTTGATGCCTGTCCAAAAGGGCACTGCGAGGTACCAGCGAACTGTTACTGGCAGCCGTTGAGGATGGCACCCAATGGGAAGCCTATGAATAAGGAGGGGGAAATTGTGGAAGATAGAGAGCGGTGGTACACTGACGAGGAAGGAGGTGAGTTGCCACAGTCCAGTGCCTGTCGTATTGCGTGGGGAGGTTTTTGTTTTTTGTTTGCCAAAACTGGTTGCTACACCCTGGAAAATACTAACACTGTCCTGACTAAAAATCCAACTGTTTACAGACTCCGCTGCAAATGACCTTTACGGCTTCGACCCCGAAGATGTCAACCCTGCCGACCTGATTGGAATTGACCGCAACAGCTACCTCTTCTCGATCTGCAAGTACATGGGGTTCGGAATTGTGGGGGCCATTGTCAACCTGTTCCTCTGGTTATTTTTCATCATTGGACGTTGCTGCTGCTGCTGTTTCTGGAGAACCGTCTTGTGCCGCTGCTGTTCCCCAACCCCGAAGGAAGAGGGCTACAAGGTCTGCTGCCAGATCCGCATCCCGATTGCTTTCTTCATGATTTTTCTGGCTGGAATTGTGACCTCCGCCAGCATCACTTATGTCGGTAACGAGGATATCACCGCCGCCATCGACTCTACCTTCGAGCACTCGAGGGAAGGTATCGCGGACCTGCAGGACTTCCTCAACGCCTCCGTCACGCCGATGAAGAAGATCAGCGATCTTGTGGAGTCTGCAAAGGATGACTCCCTAGAGGTGACCAATAATACCGATTATGTCAGGAGTGATATGGACCTAATTCTGGCCAGTCTAACCGACTTTACTAACATTTATCGTGATGGAATCGATGCAGCGGGTGCTGGAGATGATTTAGATGCCACTGTCGGGGGCCTTAACGACCAGGTTGGGCCCATCGTAGATACGATCGAGTTGCTCATTGGCACGCTCCAAGACAAGCTCATCGAAGGCAGCGCCAAGCTCCAAGACGGCATCAGCGGGGGCGTCAATCAGGTCGAGTCCATCTACAATATGACGGAAAATATACACGCATCAATTGACGACTTTGACGAGATGTCCGAGGAATACGATGACTTGCGTAAGGCAGGCGTCCTTGCCATCTTTGCCGTGGCTCTTGTGTGCATTTTCTTCGGACTCCTCGGAATCTTCGCCTACTTCACCCCCTGCAAAGGAGACGACATTCTTATCTACTTGTTCAACCTTACCTGGTTCTTCGGGTTCATGATCGTTTCTCTCAGCTTCCTTTTGGGTGGCACCTTGTTGTTCTTGTCTGTTATGTGGTCCGATTTGTGCCAGTTCAGTGACATCATGACCAAAGACTTCGACCCGTACCTCGATGGCATGGCCGCGACTGGTATGAATGCCTGCTTTCAAAATACTCCCTTGGTTGAGGCATTCCAGCTGCAGAACCAGACCGATTTCCAGGCCATTGTTGACAAGCAGTTGGATGAGATGAAGTCTCAGAACATGACGGAGAGCTTCAGCATGGTGACAGAGCCCATCGATCAGATCGTAGGGTTGTTGGAGGATTTGCCTTTCAGCCCGCTCATGTTCTTGCTGAACAATTTCACCAACGTTGCCAATGTACCCAACCCTGACACTGCCACCCAAGCGGCCGCGACGTTCTGTCAGTTCAACCAGGCCATTCTTGAGGTTGATGTCGAGGAGCCCTGGACAGGGAAGAGTGGAAATACCCTCTGGAAGAGCGGCGTCACGGGAAATTTCATTGACATGACCAGGGAGGGGACTGAAACTAATATCCAGTACATGAACCGTGTCTTCAACATCGGGGGAATCTGCGGTTTGGACGCAAGTGGTGAGCCAATCATCATCGTTGATCCCAACACGGGCGTCCCGTCGCAAGGGAACAACTGCCTGCCTGGTACTGCCCAACCCTACGATGGCAATGCGCCAGTGGCAGATAGTTACTGCACAGGCGGCGAGCATTGTGTCTTCAACCCCTGCGATAGTTTGATCAACGGAATTACGGTTACTGAAAATGGAGAAGAGAAGAAGATCCCCGGTATCAATGACGGACCTGACGACACCCCAGGTTTGTATGAGAGTATAGTAGACCTGAAGGAGATGCAAAGAAATATGCTTAAGGACTTGGGGTCCAAAGCCACCAAGAACGACCCCCCCAGTTCCAACTTCATCAGTCGAGACTATGACAAGAACATCTTCGGTATGCTCGACAGCTATCAGGGAAAACTCGCGGGTACATTTGACAACTTGCTCGACATCGCTAACAGTGCTGTTGGAGATATAATGATTCAAGTTCGCAACTTTTTGTGCAACATGAACTGCGGTTTTGTCGGCAACTTGTGGGGGGACGTTTACAACGACATATGCGTGAGTCTGTTGGGTGGTATGCTTCAGATCAGTCTTAGTCTGTGGCTCCTTGCCGTGTTTTTATTCTTTAGCAGCGCACTAGGGGCCATTCTCGTCGTTAGGATGAGGGGAATTAGTGTCGAAGAGGGACTCGGAGAGGATGAGGGACTCGACAGCGAGAGCGAGGGAGCGTTGGAGATGAAGAGTGTCAGCCTTGACTTGTACAACTAAAATTAATGAGAAAATGGCGATGTGTTTTTACTTCGTAAAGTATTATGTTATTTGCAGCTGGGCGGTGGTGTGTTTAAGGGATGCTCCTCCTCCCTGACGAGGGTGGCGCTCCCGGACGGGATCACGAAGCTGGGCAATTATGTGTTTTACAAGTGCTCCTCCCTGACGAGTGTGGCGCTCCCGGACGGGGTCACGTTTCCATTAACAAAAATCGGATGTCTGCTGTCAAAAACGCAATATTATTGGTGCATGATCACTATTCATGTTAAAAGCATCATGAGAGACAGTCATGTTGGCAACTTCACTTGAACCGCCAGGGAGATCAGAAAAGAAATAGTCAAGTATTTTCGCCTCGCGAGTACCTCCGGTAAGAAGATACTCTCCAGGTGGATTTGCAGTCATCTTAGCGCCAGGAAGCTCGAACTCCGTGCTCTTACAGACGTAGCCTATGTCCTCTAGGCGATCTTTCAAAAATTTATACGGCTCTGTGTTCACCCGGACATTGAAGTCTCCACCAATAACACCCCTCAAGTTGTGCTTCTTTGCCTGTCGCGTGATTTCGTCTTGCACTTCGCCTATTTGGAGAGCAAATTTATCGGCCATTTGTTTGATAAAAACTGGGATGAAATCGAATGAAGACAATACATAGACAGTAGGGCCAACATGTACGCTGAAAAATCGCATGTCGCCACCTTTATCGCTTGGGAGAGATACAGTAGCTGAAATAATACCTCTTGCCGCCATCCATCGATCATAAAATGACTGGTTTTTGAACGGACGAGCGACAATATCTTTGACGGGGTAAGGAGAAAAAATTGCCAGGCCAGCATTCGCCCACAAAGAGGGGAAGCTAGAGAAAAAAGAGCGAGAGGATTTGCCGTGGAATTTGTACCCGAGCTGCGCAGAATGCGACAATTTCGGCAATGTGTGTAAGTAGCTACTCAATGCGCCCCCCTCTTTATTTATCAAAGCAGTAGCAAAGCAGGCAGTAAGTTTGTGTCTCACCTGTTTCATCAAGTCTACAAAATACTCGCGGTGCCTGTCGCTATAGAAAGCGCCGAAAAATTCCTGAAGCAGAACCACATCATATAGGATCTTTCCCTTCTTTGTCAGCAACTCAGTGCCAAGCTTGTGAAGACGTTCTTTCTTGTAGTCATGGTTTCGCAGGGTGGTCATGCACATCAAAGGAAATATAAGATAGAAGCTCGCGGGGGCGAAGAGAGCACTACCTATGAGTAGGAAACATGTGGTGAAGAAGATCTTTGGGTTATGACCGAGAAGAAAATAGAGCAAAGGCCAAAGTAGACAGGTGCCGAGAATCGCAAATCTCTGCAGGAGCGGTTCTCGGCCACCTGTGGGAAGGATGCACACATTCTGTGAGTATACTTTCAACATTCGGCTTACTGCTGTGGAGTTGCACTACTTACTTTTCGCATCATTGAAAATTGGGCCTGCCTCCCCCATTTTAAAAAAAATGTTATTAAAATTTTTGTAGTTCGGAGATAAGGAGGTATTGCTTGAGTTTATGATACAAAAACGAAAAAGTATTAATGCCTTCAAGGTCCACTCTTTTTAACTTCTACTACAGTTTCTATAATTCTACTCGATAAAGTTAAGACAATAATCATCTGACGAGACTGACTTCTACCCCGTCTTCCAGTCCCTTTCTCCCCTTCTCCCTTTCCTCGTTGCTGTACTCAATGAAGTCCATTTTTGTGGCTGTTTCAGAAAAAAATCCCCCCCTTGCACACTCGTCCCGACAAAATTCTAAGTAGTCATCGATCCTCCCCATTACGACATTGTCCGCGCAAACCACAGAGCCCGGTCTCATTACATTTCCCGCGATGACGCTCTTCAGATCAGTTAAATATTCATCTTTGTCGTGGTCAATAAAGAGAAAGTCAATTGAATTAGGCAGGAGGGTCTCAAGAAATAAAGACAGGCCAGAGGTTGGCGTGTGCACCGATATTATGTCGCCCAGATCGGCAGTTGCGATCAGTTTTTCTGCAATCGCGGCAAATGGAGGGTGAATCTCGAGCGTCTTTATCGACACTTGAAACTCAACTCCCGCTGAAGCCAAAGCGTCCCGGACCAACTCAGTAAACATCAACGAACTGTAACCACAATAAGTTCCAATTTCCAAAATAGAAAAAACCTCATCACTGCCGTCACCGTTGCCAGGTGTTTTCTGACGCCTCCTTAATAGGTAGTTACCGACAGACTTTTTCACAGCCTCCAGCAAAATTCCTCTTTTTGATGGGCCGACGTGCATCATCCAATACTGCTTCAAACAGAAGTCATCTATTGTCGAAAGGATTGAACTCGGTTCTGTCTTTGACGGGTGTCGCGAGAGCACGTGAGCGAGAAGCTTGTGCTCAAGGCCAGGGTGAAATGTCATGATTCCGCCAATTCGAGGGGAGGTGCTAGAAGCAGGAAGTGAAAGTACTGTCGAGGGTTCCGGTGGGAAATCACCAAAGATGTCGAATTCAGCCATAGAACATAGATATTGATGTTGTTTAATCGTAGAGTGTGTTCTTTGATCGTAGAAGCGCGGAACACCAACAAAATTTCAAAGTAGTCTAAGCCAAGCCAAAATCTAATTAGATTTTACTTTTTTGTTCATCTAGGTACTCCAATTCGTTTTTGGTGCTCATCCGAAGAATAATGGCTACGAAAAGGCCAATATCTTCGACTAACAGGGCGAAGAAAACGAAGAAACAAAGGAAAGGTTCCATCACTCCCCCACCAGCCCCCGCCTCGTCATCTGAATCTGAGTCTGAATCTGGGTCTGAATCTGGGTCTGGTTCCGAGTCGAGCTCCCCCCAACCTCTCCAAAGAAAGAAGGAAAGGTTACATGTGGCTTCCACCCCTCTTTCCAGTGCTCGTGAATCTTCCGACAATACTGAAGTTGAACACCCCAATACCCCGATATATGTTCTGCTAGACCAGTCGCGTCTGGAGACAGTCAAGACGCGCACCGGCGATTTTGTTCTGCTGAACTGTGACGATCATCGCGATATCTGCCGAAAGAACAAGCTGGATCCTTCAGATTACCGACCTGACATACTGCATCAAGAGCTCCTCGCCCTGATTGATTCACCCCTGAATAAATCGGGGAATTTGCGGGTTTACGTGAAAACTACGAAAAATGTTTTAATTGAGATTAACCCGCAGATCCGCATTCCTCGCACATTCAAGCGTTTCTCCGGCCTGATGGTCCAGCTCCTCCACAAGATGAAGATTAAGGCTAATAACGAGAGCAACGTGACACTCTTGAAGGTCGTAAAGAATCCTTTCACCATTCATTTGCCACCTGGCATTAGGGTCTACGGGATGTCGCATCTGGGGGAGATTTACTCTCCGCAATCCTTGGCGAACAGGCTCCTGCAATCGGAGCGTGATGGCAACGGGCCTGTATGTTTGATCATTGGAGCGATGGCAGCTGGTCACATCACGCTTGAAGACCATCCCTACATCCAAGAAATGTTTTCTATCAGCAATTACCAGCTATCCGGAGCCGCCGCAATTGGAAGGATAATGAGTGGGATGGAGAATTTTTTAGGCATAATTTAAATTCTCGGACGTTTGGGAAAAAGTTAATACAAAATTTGTTTGTGTGCAAAAAAAAACGTTCAACAAAACTACTTATCCCATTCCATACTGTAAATTCAATTTTGCAATCGCGCTATCGATCCTCCTGTTGACCCCTTCGGCATTGACCCCGACTCTAACGCTGTATCGATGCGCCTCGTCGCTCACATAACTATCCGTGCCCATGTTTTGATAGGTTTTGTTGAGAAAGTTGGCCATTTTTGCCTCGCTCCACGGCTGCAAACCTCCCACCTTCCTCGATCCCCCAGAAAATCTGAACACACCCTCTTCTTCGTTGAAAGAAACCCTCCTAGCGATAAAATGTGTCCCTGCCTTCCATTTCTCGAAGACTGCCCTCTTTACCTTGACTCCCTGCATTTTCTCCATCCTAATGCCCTCCAATTTAGCCCTCCTACCCAACAACATTTGTAATTTCCAGCCGCCGAAGCTGACCGACAGCCGCGATCTCATCGTTACCGGAACTACCTCTATGAAACTCCTGGGAGGCCCGACATAATCTGCATCTTCGTCGATCTCCCCCAAATCCATGTCATCCAATCTCTCGGCCCCTCTTTCTCTCAGCCTGAATGCGAGACCCTCCTGTTGCATCCTCAACGCAAACTTTTTGCTCGCCCCTCTCCATGACCTGAAGACCTTTTTGCACATCTTCTTCACTCTGAAATTTTGAACTTTCTTCTCCCAGCCAAAGGTCGGGAACCTAGAAAAAGCGTCCAACAGTCTATAACGATAAGCCAGCCTTGACAGTCTGCCCAAGTTGCGCCGAAGCTTTCGATGTCGGAAAGATACTCCAGACCACCAACTGAAGATTTTCCTCGATAGAACAAGCTGATAGTACTTCGTCACTGCCGGCTTTCCATAGTGAGTATATTCGCGACTGATGGTGTCCGTTTCGACTGCGAACGGAGCCTGGGAAGCTGTACCATCAATTCGTCTCGGTAAAAACTTAAGCCGCCTGCTCTCTTCTAAGCCACAACGCTTCTCGCTCACGCTCCAAGCGACGCACCACTTCCACTCGACAAAAATTTTCTTGAGTAACCGCCTCCTACAAACTGACCTCGGCACGATAATATATCTCTCTTGCCACCCGGAAACCCACCTCGCAAACGTTTTTTTCAACATGTTCGACCGTCCCATCCGGCTGACGCCTACGCCTATTACGAAACCTTTCCAAGCCCACTCTAAACGCCTAAAAACGCTCACTTTGTATCGAAATGTTGAAACCTTGTAGCTCCATCTCCCCCACATCACCAGTGCCTTCCTGCAAAGTTTGAGAAGCAGCTCGTTGCGCATCTCCCAACAAACAACAGACACATATGTGTATCTTTGCCAAGCCAAAAAAACTTTGCACAACAATCCGATGCGCCACATGCTCTCACTCGCCCTATCGGAAATTTGTCGTGAGCGGCTCTCGAGAATTGACACAACTACTCTTCTCCAACCAAAAAGAATATCTCGCAACAGGTAGAAATCGCTGGTTTGCCGTCTCCCTCTTTTTTCGTCAGCGAACTTGCTGCATTGTAGTCCAATTGAAAAGACACGCTTGAGCAACCGCCTATTGACAATAATTTTTACATACCAGTCCCGGAAAGAATCGACCAGGGCTTTTCTGTGCCTGTAGGGTGGGTGGGTGGGTGGGTGGGTGGGTGGGGTGGGAGTGAGAAAAACTGCTGACAGCGGCTAGTCTCAACACTGTTAACCCTATTTCTTGCTCTTCTCACCTTCTTTTCATAATAATGTTGTACTTTCGCCTTAGCCTCGTCTGGTCCAAATACCAGCTCCTAAAAGACTCCCAACCCCTCCACTTGCCAGTCTTGGCAAACATGATATCCGCGCGCCGCTTCCTGTTTCCCTTGACTTGCGCGTACTTCCGCCACATCTTAAAGACGACCCAACAACGTCTCTTGAAGAGCTTCTTGAGCATTTTTCTTTTGCCCCTGACCCTTTCGGAACTAAATACCTGCCAGGCAAAAAACACCTTCCGCTTCTTTATCATCTCTCCCATCTCCTTCCCCGCAAGTTTCGCAGTGCTCAAAGTCATGTAGTGTTCAAAAAGTGGTCTCCAAACCATTTTAAGGAGTCTCTTTCTGCCCCATTCAAATAGCCTTCGGCGCATAATCCTAAATCCCACGTAGTCTTTCCATTTGAAATAGACTTTTCGTACAAGTAACACGGCGCTGACTCCGATTGCCGTGTCTTTGATCGTTGTACAGAAAGTAATCTTTCCCTCCTTTGACAGCCCGAAGGACGCGGGCGGAGGTTCTTTTGTGTAGTCCTGAGGCAGCTTCACAACAAACTTCATCGGGTCGACAGCGACACCCAAGCGTTGAAACGCCGATAGAGTCCGAATCATTACTCCTAAGTTCTTGCGGCGATTCTGCGGTGCAAAACTCTCTCGCTCGTAACTCTCCTTCAGAGCAGAAAAATTCACAGCCGATGGACTGGTGAGCAGGGGTTTCTTTGTCATGTAGTCATCATAGGGTAGGTCCCCGTTGCCGTGGTCGAGCTTCAAGGTGGGGTTCAAGAAGGCCTCTAGCGGGTTGTAGACGAAGGTAGACACCCAGTCTCCACGTAGTCGTGTCCTGTAATTACTGTAATGCTCGACACGTAACTATGAGGGTTGAGGAGGATATGGTTAGGGAGTGATAAAGGAGGTGGGCAGTAATGGAACGAGTAAATATTCTCTCTACTATACCTGATCGGGTAGAGGATGCGCTCTCCACCTAGTAGCTACACCAACCGCTCTCCTGCACGCTCCGTCAAGCTTTTCATCTCTCAATTTCTGAATATCAAGAATTATCATGCTCCGAGCATTCTTCACCATCATTACGGCTTCGTCGTGACCAATCGCACTCGGTAGAGATTCCATATCAACACTCTTGACGAGCGCCATAGTCCTAATTCTCATACTCCTCAAATAACTGCTCGCTTGTTTAAAGCCAATAAAGGCTCGAGCTAACACCACCCTCCTCTTCCACAGATCAGCAGCTTTTTTGTCGATTCTCCTCTTGATTCTCAGAGCTCTATTAGCTAGGAAGTTCAGAAAAGCTCTGTGAACACTCCTTCTAACGTGGTGCCTCAAAAGAGCCCAGTCCTGCGCCTTGTGCTGCAGCGTCTTACAAGTGGCATACTTCCGCCAGCCTCTGATCACAGCTGTCAGAGTCCGCCTCTCCGTATTTGCCCACATATCGAAACAGATAAAGCGATTCTTCAAACTGTTCAAATGCTGCCGTAAGAAACCCACGAAACCAACCCGCAACAAATTTGCTCCCTTCAATTTGATCAGCCGCTTAATCATTTTTTGCCTCAATACAGCAATTTTGGCCAGGTTTCTAAGAGCGACGAAGGTTGTTTTCAGCAACAGCCTGCTGTATAATGTTTTGGCTAAATTCAACTTGAATACTGTACCGTCCCAGGCCCCGTCTTTGTTTATGTGCTTGAATTTTGAGCGCTTTATCTGCTCACGGGTGTTGTTGCTGCTTTTATTATTATCATGCTTGTAGGCCCACGCACTGTCGTTGACATAGGTGCTTGCCCTCGCGTTTTTGGAGCCCCCACGAGTGTTTGGGTTTGTTCGCTGCAGGTGCTCAAATCCCCACCTGGGATGCGAGATTCGCATCCCGCCAGGATCTTCGTGCTCCCTCATTCCAGCTTTGTTCTCCAATGTCCTTAAAATTGCTAACTGCTCCTCCACTTCTGCACGAGCTTCCATGGAGCGGTCCCATAGGTCACGGCACTCCTCTGAGCACATGGTAGTCCGTCTCTGGATCAGACCGTTTATCGACTTGCACCCTGATTTGTCCAGAGTTCTGCGCTCTTTGTAGAGCTGGTCATCAATCGTGGATAGATTTTTCATTGCTCTCGCCGAGTTGAAGTTCTTATTTTGATAAGATTTTTTGTCATTGTTGGTTCGGTTATTGTTGTCACTGATGTTGATGCGGGTGCTGTTTTCGGGGGCATTGTCTTGTTCGTCTGACTTCATCAACTGCTGTGGTGACAATCCTGTCCGAATTGCCATCAACTCAACGTGGTGGCGGTCGAGAACATCAGAAGTAGGGGAAATTTGTGATTCCCCGTCACCGGGGGAGAGTGTACTATTAAAAATATTGTTAGCCTGCGCATCATCATGAAGCACATTGAAAAATTGTTCTTGGTGCTGAGTTGGAGGAGTGGTCGGGTCCGGTAGAGAGGGGGTATTCCGCGAGGGGGGAGGGGAAGGGGGGGAGAATGCCTCGTTATCATTGTCATTCATCCTGCCGCTACTATCGTCGTTGCCATCTTCACTGCCATCGTTGAAAGTCTCGTCAAGCTCAAGGCTATCATCTGAGAACATGGTTTGAACGGAGCTGAAGACTACAGGATATTCACGACAAAATTGGCGGTGAGTGGGTCGAAAACAACAACTAGGCGGCTATGCGATTGAAGTCGTAGTATGTTTTATCCGCCTTATCAAGATTTTGTAAAGACAAAATTGCTCTTCATTTTCGACCGGTCTGCCTCAACTCAACTTGCAACATTTACCCTCCCTAAGGTCACAGATCAGAGAAAAAACATCTCCTCGTCCTATCATTATTCGATCTTCGACTATAAATACTATCTTTTGAACCTAGCCCCTCCCCCCACCCTTCTTCATAAATCTCAACATACCCTTTCCTTTCTCCTACAAAACGATGAGAGCGTCATCCCTACTGCCGATTTCTATCCTCACGACGTCCCACATAATTGGTACAGCCAACGGCGAGTGCGCAAATGCGTGCTCGGGTCATGGAGAGTGCGACATATACAGTCGGTGCCATTGCCAAGTTGGCTATCAGGGAGGAGACTGCAGCCTGCGGACTTGTCCATTTGACACTGCATGGACTGATTTCGCGACCGCTGATGACACTGCACATGCCTCTGCGGAGTGCTCTAACCGGGGTGTGTGCGACCGAATCACTGGGACCTGTACATGCATGGAGGGTTTCAGTGGGGTGGCATGTCAGAGAACCAATTGCCCAAATAACTGTAGTGAGAAAGGGCGCTGCATGAGCATGAAAGACATGGCAGATTTCACTAGGGACGAAAATTCTAACAAATTTGTATACGCGGATGTATGGGATAGTGAGAAAATATTTGGGTGTGTGTGTGACAATGGGTTCAGCGGGAGTGACTGCAGTCTGTATGATTGCCCGACTGGGGACGACCCCCTCACGACGGGTCAGGTGAACGAGATTCAGCTCTTCAAGTGCACTGCTGATCCAAGTGCCGGTGGTGACTTTGCTCTTTACTTTCGGGGGGTCGTATCCGCGACAATTGCGGCCTCAGCCTCAGCGGCCGAGGTGGAAGCTGCTTTGGAGTCAATTCCCAACATTGGAGATTTGACAGTGACTTTTAGTGAGTCGGCGGGAACTGCCTGCCAGATTGCGACTGTTAATATCGTGCAGGTTGAGTTCTTGGAAACTTTTGGATCTCTTTCCCCCCTTGTCGCTTACACCGATAGCCTTCTCCCCCAGGGGAGTACCATTGACATTGCGGCGGATGGCAGTGGATTCACAAACAGCATCGGCAACACTTACAGTAGTGTCAAGGGAACGAAGGAGGACGGTGCGTGCGCTAATAAGGGACTTTGCGACACCAGCATGGGTAGCTGCTCCTGTTTCAATGACAATGGAGACACCTTTGCGAGCAGCAATGGATACGGAGCTGCTGGTGTACGTGGAGACTGCGGCTATGCCGTGACAAGTATCACCAACTGCCCCGGAGAGACCAGCTGCAGCGGACACGGAACGTGTACGACGTCTACGTTGACTTGTGTTTGCAGCGACGGGTGGATGGGCGGAAACTGTGCCATCCGGCAGTGCGAGAAGGGGCTGAGTTGGTTTACTTATCCCAGTGGAGACAACGCCGCACACGATACATGGAGCGAATGCAGCGACCAGGGAATCTGTGACCGCAGCACTGGAACGTGCTCTTGTACTCCTGGGTTCTACGGAAACTCTTGTCAATACATGGCTTGCGGGGGAGGGACGGCTGTGCCGTGTAGTGGCCATGGCAGATGTCTGAGTATGCGTCATTTGAGCTTTGAGAGCACATTGAACGGAGACGCGACCGACTATATCTACGGAACGGACCCGAATGAGCCGACTACCTGGGACGCGGATAGGATCATGGGCTGTATGTGTGACGACGGTTACGATGGCTATGACTGCAGCGAGAGAACCTGCGTTGAGGGCAACGACCCGGGCACCTACAACGATGCAAAGGAGGTTCAGTTGCTCAGGTGCAGGGCTACCGAGGGCACTTTCAAATTGCAGTTCCGGCAGAAGGCAACCAGGGCGTTGGCGTGGAATATCACTACGAGCGAACTTGAGTCCGAGCTGGAAAGCCTGGAAAGTATTTACAGTGTTCGTGTGACTTCCACTTGGAGGAACAGCTTTTGTACAAACAGCAGCCAGACCAATCTTTTTAAGGTTGAATTTGTCTCTCCCCACGGCAATGTCCCAAGTATCGTATATTACGCCAACAACTTGGGACTCACGGACACCGCCTACACGGGGGCGAGTGGGATTCTGACAAAAGCTGTTGATGGGGCAACCATGACTGACCATGTCGGTAGCGTGATTTCGAGCGTCCTTGGTACCACAGAGAGCGAACCCTGTAGCAACAGGGGAACGTGTGATGCTTTAACAGGCGACTGTAGCTGTTATGCGCAGTGGAGGAGCTCCGACGGGGAAGGGGGCATCGGAAACATCAGGGACTGTGGTTACAGGGTCCCAAGTTTCAGCCAGAATGCTGTCCCTGATGGGGGGGCGGCTTTATAGTTGTTTCTGCTTTGCTTTGCTGTGCTGTTTTATTGCTGTGGGTGTTGTGTAGAGAGTATTGTAATGATAATTGCTACTAAAGTTTGTGACGAGAGTGACGAGTGACCTTTTGTTTTGGGGGGCTAAAGCACTTTTGTTCTTGTTCCTCCATCATTCATATTAAAGATCCTTCTTACTCTTCCGCTCTGAGAGCAATTCTCTCGCTGTCTTCTCATCTTTAGGAGATTTCTTGTTCTCGTCCGCCTTACCCTCCTCGACCAGAACATTGTAAAAACCATCCCCACCCTTCATAGCACTCAGCATAAGGGCCGAACGCCCAGTCCCGGAGAGGTCATCAACCTTTTCAGCATCCATGTACCTTAGGAGGGTTCTGGCAAATGTAGCCCCACCGTCCGTTTTAAATCTACCGTCCACAAGCACTCCCGCAGCACTGTCGCAATACCAGGCCGCTACATGCAACGCGTTGTTACCTGCGTTGTCCTTCTTTGATGGGTCGGCCCCCGCGTTTAAAAGAATCTCTGCAACCTTGTAGTTGCAAGTCAAAGAGACTATTGACAAGGCTGTCGAGCCTAAAGAGTCCACCGTGTCGACATCTCCGCCAGACGATCTCACGGCAGAAAGTAAAATCTCAGCGGCCTCCACCTCCCCACTTCGGCTTGCGAACATAAGGGGAGTTGTCATTGTCTCCTTGTGCGCAGTATTAGGATCAGCACCAAGCTCAAGCAAAGTTGCGATGGTGGAGGGATTTGTCTTCGCAGCATAGCAAAGGGGAGTCAAGGTGAAGCAAAACTCAGTTTCAAGCAGATTTGGGAGGCTCTCACCAATGGGGAGGTTGGAAAGAAGCTTCTTCAGAGTCTTTGTCTGACCCTCACGAATCGAAGAGGCAACATCTGAATAATACGAAGTTGGTGTGTGTGAATCCGTCGTCGAGGTCGTAGAATAGAGCAACAACGCAGAGAGTAAAATCGTTAGAGAATTCATTTTTTCTTATTTAAATTTGGCAAAAGTTGCCATTCAAGGGAGCTTTACGCTCAGCTCAGCGTCACGGCAACAGAGCGGACAACATTGTGATTTAGGCATGTTGCAGTCCTACCTTAGCCAATGTTTGATAAATAATGTAGCAATAACCACACACCCCTGTTACATAATAAACGCCATACCGCCAAAAGTAAAAATTGCAATTTCGTTTACTTAAATACATTTTCTTAATACAAATTCCTTTCATGATATTATGTAAGTAAATAATATAATTATTTCTCATGAATAATTTTAAAATAATTTTATCGTATATATTATAAATTTAAATATTTATAATTTTTCAATTTTATTATAAAAATAATAATATATATAATTAACTTTTTTTAAATTATTTAATAAAAAAAATAAAAATACATATATTTTGATAATATAATTAAAGGAAATTGTATATCAAAAATTTATTTAAGTAAACGAAAATCAAAAAACACAAAAAAACGTGTCCAAAAAGGGCCCCAAAAAGAGTGAGTTAATGTCTTTCAAAGCAGTGGTTCCGTTGAAACTTGTATATATATATATATAAGCAGAGGTATCAGTGTTAGAACCTAAATTTACATTGTTAATAACCTGAGGGGTATCTAGTATCTAAAATTGGCCCGTTCTTTGCAAGAAAGGCACACCCAAGTCCATGAGCCAAGTGGTCTTCATTCATCTTGACTACCACCCCCTCTAACCCTAGTTATCGCCAACAGGAGAAAGAAAATCACGATGCTACTATATTTCTTACTCCAACTTCTGCTCCAATCTGCCAGGTCTGCTACTCTTGGTGGGTGCACTGTGAATGGTAACATCGATGTTACTGCGCTTGCTCCTGCCGTCACAAGCCCGGGACAATGCCAAGACAGCACCGCATGTGCTGGTGAAATGGACCTCGTATTTGTCATGGACGGGAGCGGTTCGATTACGCCAACCATGTATGCCGATGCTGTGGAATTTATTGAGGATTTTGCTATGTCATTTGCGATCGATAGTACACTCGTTAACTTTGGGATGGTGCAATGGAGCGGAAATGCGGCCGGTAACTGCAACCCAACGGCAAATCCCCCGACCTGTGATGCAAGTGTGATCAATGAATTCATCACCCTTGAATTGTCAAGTGATGTGGACAAGATTTGCACGATGATAAATGCTCCTCAGATCAGAGATGTGACGCCAACCCTTCGTGCTATTCAGGTGGGACACTGCGTATTATTGGGATCGACACGACCAAGCGCGGCAAAGTTCATGGTGTTGCTTACAGATGGATCACAGTCAGGCACCGGAGGTGGTACCGATGCTGAAATTTACGCAGCTACTGATGCAATAAAAAGCTCGGGCATCAAGATATTTGCCCTCAATGTCGCCAATAACGCGGCGGCGACTCTAATGACCAATATTGCATCACTACCCAAGGCAGACCATTACTGGAATGTCAACAATTTCGGTGATTTGATGCAGTCAGGCTTCAAATCCAAGTTCATCAGCCAAACGGCTTGCATCCCCATTACCTCACAGCCTTCTGCAGCACCCACAGTTGCCCCCCCTCCCCCAAACGCAACGCGGTGTGAGTGTTGGTGGAAGCCTGATCTTTTAGCTTGCCCGATTGTCCGCGGAATGCTAGACTATGAGTGCGGAGGCGGCACTGGTTCATTCTTTTATGACTGCACTGATGAGCAGCACGAGGAGGAGAACGCAGCCTATGTGCTATGGAATCTCTTACTGTGGGCATATAAGGTTTGCTTCCTGCTCTTTTTGCATTTTATTCTTGGATGCCACACAGTCGATTTAGGCATGCAAGATATACTGTGCTGCCGCTTTAAGAAAGCGCACATTTTCATTGTGCTGATTAATCTGTTCCTAATATTGCTGACATATCTCAGCCGGTGTTTCATGCCTATTTGGGCTGTCTTCTGCTTCATTTGGTTGCACATAGATGTCGTATTTTGTTTGATCGACCGCCATTTGAACAAGAAGATAGTGCGCCCACCCAAACCGCCGCCACCTTCCAGCAACCTTGAGCTATTTGCATACACTAACCACAAGAAATCGTGGATCGACAAGGCTTACAATACAATCGAGTTGAAATCTCACAAGAAGACGCTACAGGCGGACTCCGGGAAGAAGAAAAAAGCCCAACGGGCCGAAGCCAAAAGAAAACACGAAATATCGAAGAAAGGCTTCTCTTTCAAGGGAGCTGGAATGATATGAGAGCTAAAGAGAAGATTTTATTTTAGTGTCTGGCCAAAATGGTGCCCTCTCTCAAATTTCACCTGCTCTTTAGTTAATTTTTTTCGTTATTCCTGTCTGGCCAAAATGGTGTCCTCTCTCAAATTTCACCTGCTCTTTAGTTAATTTTTTTCGTTATTCCTTAAACTAGCCCGTCCTCGTGAAGCCACTTCGCAGCCTGCTTGGCGTAGTAGGTTAGAATAATGTCTGCACCTGCCCGCTTAAAACATGTCAGAGTTTCGAGTACCACATCACGTTCATCTAGCCAACCGTTTGCCACCGCGGCTTTCAGCATGCTGTACTCTCCACTAACATGGTATGCGGCGATAGGAAGGTCACTGTTGTCTTTCAGAAGCTTGATTATATCCAGATATGGCATTCCTGGCTTAACCATGAGCATGTCTGCACCCTCGGAGGCGTCAAGAGCTGCCTCCAGCAATGCCTCGCGACTATTAGCAGGATTTTGCTGGTACGTCTTCTTGTCTCCAAATCCTGGGTGGGAGTCCAGAGCGTCGCGGAATGGGCCGTAGTAGGCAGACGCATACTTAGCGGTATAAGACAGGATGCTGACGTCCGTGAATCCCTCGGAGTCAAGGGCATCACGAATCGCTCCCACCCTCCCGTCCATCATATCACTTGGCGCAACAATATCTGCCCCAGCCCTCGCCTGGCAGACAACCTGCTTACAAAGTTGGTTGATGGTTACGTCATTCAGGATCTTACCGTCTTCGACAACCCCGTCGTGGCCTTGGTTGCTAAAAATCGCCGAAATTGTCAGCAAACTGATGGCCAAATGAAAAAAAAGAAGAAGAAGCTGTAAAAAAATGCGCCCTCTGCTCACCTGTAAGGGTCCAGAGCAACGTCAGTAATAACCGTCACCTCCGGAAATTTCTCCTTGATCATTCTAATTGCACGGGGAACAATTCCCTCCGGATTATAGGCCTCAACCCCGTAGTTGGTCTTCAGTTCATCTGGAACCTTGGGGAAGAGCACAAAACTCATCACACCATACTTGACGGATTCCTCAATCTCCTCCATCATGTGGGCCAGAGAGTGCCGCTCGCAACCAGGCATCGACTCGATGGGCTGGCAGAAGTCCTCATCGTGGATGAAAAGAGGGTAGATGAAATTGCTAGGGGTGACGACAGTCTCCCTCACCATGTTCCTCATCGCAGCTGATTTCCTATTTCTTCGAGGTCGGACGCGCTGATCCACCAATAGACCACCCTTATTATTTTTGGTCAACGCTGCCAGTGGACCAGAAGCGGGATCAAAATCATAGTCAGATAGAGGGGATGAGGAAAGTAACGAGGTGTGCACATTGTGAGAGGATATTGTCCACCTTACGCTAAGTGAAGCCGGTAAACCGAGGGTGGAAAAGCCCATCGTGCTATCGGTAAGCAGTATTAGGGTTAGTATTATCGACTTCATTGTTTAAAGTGGACGTAGGAATAAAAATTGCAAGAGAGAGAGGGTCAAATTGTGAAGCGACCCAGAGTTACACATAAAACTTCGACCATTCGCAGAAATTCACTGGTGTATAGTCCTCTTTCTTTCTTCGCAGAAGATATCAAAGGATATAAAAATAAATCCCAAAGGCACCCAAAAGGTCCCTCCCCAACAAGATGCGGGCTCTCCTATTCCTCTCGTCCCTTCCCTGCCTCACTTACTCTGCCACTACCCACCGTTCTACTTATACCCTCTCCGACACAATAAACACAAAGACCTTCAATGACGATCTCCGCAGCTTCTCTTCAGAAATTGGCATTCCAATTTCTGAACTTTTTCCCCTCTTCTCTCCGTCTCCCAATTCCGAGACCCCCTCCCCAATTGCCGACGATGCCGCGGCCGCAGCCAGATGGATGATCGCGAACAACGAGTGGGACTATCTTTCCGATTGCTTGGAGATTACGCGTGACTTGCTTGAGTTTTACGTTGGGGATGGGGATGTTTCGCAGTATTTGAGGAGCGATGGAGATCAATTTATTGCCCCATCTTCAGCATCCTCCTCGTCCTCGTCCTCGTCCTCGTCCTCGTCCTCGTCTTCGTCGTCAACGACAAACCCAACACCCCTGACCCACTCTGACCTTCTCTACCTGATTAGCTCTCCCTCTCTCCCTCTCCCTCTTGCTCATTCTTCCCTGCACTTGCTGGGTCTAGTGAATGAGTTTGGCGTATCATCGTGGAGAATTGAAGTCAACGAAAGGAAGGCAGCGAGTTTCTACGTTGCCTGTGCCGCGCTGGGTGGAGGGGACTGCATGGGGAGCGTAGGTTTGTTTCTGGAGACGAGAGGTCGCTTTGACGACAGCTTTGATGAGGACGAAGTGTCGACATCGTCTTTAACTGAGGAGCCGCCGTCAACGACAGCTTCATCAACAGCAGCTTCATCAACAGTAGCTTCATCAACAGCAGCTTCATCAACAGTAGCTTCATCAGCAGCACCAACAACAAACTTGCCCGCTAGACTGCCGACAACGCAAATGACAACACAAGCAGCTTCAACACCAATGACAATACTTTCCCACTACTTCTCCTCTTTGCCCTCCTCCACCTCCTCCTCTTCCTCTCCGTCTCCTTCCTACTCCCCTCTCCTCCTTGCCCACAAATACATAACAGGCTTGACTGTTCCTCAGTCGTGCCAGACGGCACTTGCTCTTTACGAGATCTCCTCCAACCTTTCCATCGACTCCCTGGAGCTCACCACGCACTCTGGCAAGTTCTCCCACCCCTCAGCACACAACCGTCTCCTCTCCAGCTATGCCTCCCGCTCGACCCATCACAACGACGCCCACGACGAGAGGAAAGAGACACTGGAATACTGGAGGTTTAGGGCCGGGGAGGGGGACAAGAATGCGGCCTACAACCTCGGGAATCACTATGCCAGAGGGGCCAGGGGTGTGGAGCAGGACCTCGACAAGGCCGTAGAGTACCTTACCATTGGAGCGGAAAATGGGAGCAGGGGCGCTGCAGGTATGTTGGGGATGATATATTTACTTGCCCCATCGGAATCTGCTTCATTGGAATCATCCTCGACGATAAAATACGACCCAGTCCTCGCCGCCAAGTACTTTCGCCAGGGGGCCCCCGAGGGAATCTCCTGTCGCAAAGAGAATCAATGTGACGCAAATTCCCTCAATGGTCAAGCTCTCCTCCTCCTCTGGGGAATTAATCTCAAGGATGGGAAGGAAAACCAATACCTCATGTACGAGACGGACTTAGCGGCCAAGCAGAGGAAACTCGAGCAGGTCAAGAAGCTATTGAGGATGGCGGGGGATGGGGGCTCTCCTGACGGATATTATCACCTCGGACTCTTCTACAGTGGCTGGATGCAGGATGCTCACCTGCAGAATCTCGAAGGTGCCGATTTGACTGATTCAGCGACTTTGGCATCCCTAGCGCGCAAAAACTTGCTCCCCACCCACAAGGACTACGAGGTGGCCTTTTCTTTCCTTTCGAAGGCTGCTCAGCAGGGACATGTTCCCGCGATGCACAGAGTAGGCTTAATGTATAAGAAGGGTATTGGTGTGAAATCGAACTGCGAGGCCGCTGTGACTGCCTTCAAGTACGTCGCTGAACGCGGTCTCACGCCCTCTTCTCTTACCAAACAGGCCTACAGCCTCTTCAAGGAAGGGGACTACTTGGCATCTCTCAACAAGTACATTCGCGCCGCGGAGCTCGGGATTGACTCCGCCATGGCAAATGCCGCGTTTCTTCTTGAGCGAGGTCACTGTGGAAACAGAGACCCGGTCGAGTGCGCAAAGCTCGCGCTCCGTTACTTCAAGGGGGCTGCCCGGCAGGGGAACGCTGACGCCTGCATCAAGGTCGGGGATTTTATGTATTATAGAGTCATCGAAAGCGCAGGACGAGATGCGGGCTACGCCGACGATGCCAGTGACGCCGAAATACAGGGGTCGTACGAGATGGCGGCAGAGTATTATAAGAAGGCCGTCGACCTCAACATGCCGCGCGCTATGTACAATCTTGGTTATTTGTACCAGTGGGGTTTGGGTGTCAAGAGAGATTTCCCCCTTGCGAAGCGATACTACGATATGGCGCGGGAGCATTCTCCGGACGCAAGTGTTCCAATAACCTTTGCGCTCATTGGACTAAAATTGCACGAAAATGTTCTGAAACTGCTCGACTATTTTGCTGGTGATGGTCCACTCATTGACCAGGCTGGGGAAAAGGCTTCGATCAAGAAAGAGATTAAGGAGAGTTTAAGGGCTGAAAGGGAAAGGGAAAAAGCGACGAAGGAGGAAAATCTAAGAGCTAAAAGGGAGAAAATAAAGAAAGAAAAGAAGAAGGCGAGGGAGCGAGAACGCGAGGCCAAGAACAAGGCCAAGTTGAAGAAGCAAAACAAGAAAAATAACAAACACAAGAATAAGCGTGGCGTCACCGTCGCCTTAATTGCCCCTATTGTCGTCCGCCATATCCTAGATACCGACACATTGATGATTTGCATCCTCTTGGGTTGCATGTACCTCGTCATGAAGTACAGAAAGGTTCGTGAGCGCATAAAGAGGGTACAAGACGAACGAGAGCGGCTTGAGAGGGAGGAGCAGCTTGAAGAAGAGAAGAGGGAGGGCGTCCAAGAAGAATTACAAGGACAGTAGCATTAAAAAGCCAGCTAGCCGTTTGCGCTTACAAATTATTTATTCATCTGTGGGCGGTGCTCGATATAACTTTCACTGGAGCAGTAAGGAACCAACTTTGTGGCCCATCCTTTCTCTCCCCATTTCCGGCCTCACCAATAATATTTTATCGAAGTAGTGCATAAATGAATTTTTTCGTCTAGCACCTCTCCCCAAACTTTCCACTACTCCTGCTTCCGCGTAGAATGTGTCGCTATTCTTCTTCTCCTGATGAGCTATCGCCCTCAGGAAAGGTAAGTAGTCCAGGACGAATCGATTATCAAGCACACGGACGAGACTTAAAATGCAGTCACCATTAATTGGATTGCAGTTGTTCATATAGTCCTCATTCGACTTCTTGTTATGGTCGAAGTGATCTGTTAAGCCGAACGCAAATTGCTCACACCTGCACGGCTTTGACCCCCCAAAATGCAAATTAGTGACGGAGTTAACGTATTTCAGCGCTGTTTGGTGGTAGTTCCAACTGATTCTGCCACATAAAAGATCTATATCGCTGCCTAAGCCAACGCTGGCAATTTCTTTCATGGTCGTGGGAAGAAAATCGTCCAATACGGCAGTTGAAAAGTCGTAAAGGAATTCGTCGTTCACCTCGCTGCTAAAGTCCAACAAATTCAAGTTGGGGTTGTCTTCGTAGTTCACTGTGTTGCCCGCGTCATCAAATTCCTCGTCGTCTTCGATCAAATTACTGCTGTTCTTGGAATTATTGTTGAAATTGTTGCTTTCTGTGGGGCTGCTGCCGTAGGACAGGTAACGGTCGAATCTTCTCATCCAGGCTCCGCTTAATATCCGCTTGTCTGTCCTTGAATTGTGGTTGGTCACGAAGGTGTTGGGAGAGCCGTAGTACGATGAGAGGGAAGACTCGAAGATCTTTTCACTCGTTGGTCGCGTCTTCGTCTTCTTCAGTTTATTAATATCATCAGAGGAACTATTACGATTAGGAAAATCGACCAAATTGTCATCATTGATCTCGTCACCAAACCCAGGCACATCTCCAGCGAGGCGCGGAATGGCGTTACACTTTGTCTGAGACTCAAAAAGCGCGACGAAAGAATTAATATCTGATTGTGCAGCGAGTTTTTTGAGACTCTCAAGCTCGCCTTTGTGTTTCTGCCCGTCGAATGAATTAGTTACCGTGAATTTTATTTTCGGTTTGGGTGTGGCCGGTGTTCTTTGGATGTTATTTACACTGCCGCTGGTGCCACAGTGGTCGTTGTCGTCCTCGTTGTCCTCCTCCTCATCCTCGTCTTCGTCTTCGTCCGCAATAGTACGGCGCTTGACGGGAGTTTTCTTAGTACCTTCGTCGTTACTATCGTCGTCATCGCAGAAATCCTGGATGTCATCGACCTCAAAATCATCCATGTCGCTGCTATTATAATCCTCGTCATCATTATCGTTAACGTTATTGTCGCTGCTGTTTACTGCTTTCCTCCCAAAACGCTTCCGTAGCAAATCACTTTTCGCCCTCTTCTTCTTACGCCGAATGTCCAACAAACTCCCGATCCCACCTGGGTGTTCAGGCCAAACATACTCGAAAATCGAGGCAGAGGACAAGGCAGTTTTGTGGTCGTCCGAGGAGAAAACTAGGGTTTTTCCAAGAGTGACCATGACAACCACTTCGCAAAATTTAGTCGAGACGACGGAATCATAGGTTTCTTCGAAAACCCCAGATTCATTGACACCTGGTAGGTTTACAGTGGGCGGACTTGTGCATGTCAGAGTGTTGTCGTCGTGTACGACAACATTGCTGGCACGGACACCGTTAATCGTAACGCGGGTCTGCGTGTTCTTGTTGATCACAAGGTCGTTCGGGTAGAGAAAGCCAGCTCCTGAAATCGTAATGGTAGTGCCTCCAGCGTGTGGTCCAGAATTGGGAGAAAGGGAATAGATCATCACAGGAGTATCGGTTGATGTATCGATTGATGCGCTCTGTAGTCCCTGTAGGTCTTTGGACTCTTTTGGCTTTTGTGTTCGCGGTTTTGCGGGGGAGAGACACTCCAGGATCGACTTACTTTTCGTCAGCTTGGTGGGGCTGGCGAACAAAAAGGTGGCTGTGGTAGCATCAGCGTTTGGATTGTGCTTTTGCCATGCTGCAAGCACCTGGTACTCGTTTAAGATCCGCCTCATGTCGCAGGACAGTAAACGACAAACAGTCTTAACCTCACTGAAATTGGCAATGACCTTCTTGGAGTGCAGCACGTTACAAATTTTGTAAGCGGCCTCAGAAACTGAGGGACGATATGTGTACCCAAACTCACATTTCTCCTTGTAATTTTGCAAAGGCTTCGGAATTTCAGTGCAAGTCATGACGATTGGACACTTGCTCCTCTTCGCCAGCGCCTTCGCGCTCAGCCAAAAACCGGAGTCACCATGTTGGTCAAACACATTGTCCACTTCGTCCAAGAGAATGATCGACATTGGCGTTGAAGGCGTCTTCCGCTTCTTGTCGTCTTCGTCTGCATCATCTTGATCATAAATTGAGAGGTCAAGGCTCATGGATTGCGTCGCCTCCTCGATGCGCTTTTTCAAGGTTGTAAACCCCCTGTCTACGCTCGTATTGACCTCTAGCAGTTTCGCGGAAAGGTTGCTTGTTAGCGCATAGACCATGGAGGTCTTTCCCGTGCCTGGAGGGCCACACAGGACAAAGACGTTGCTCATCAAATGCTCCTCTTCTTCGCTATCAGCAGCGAAGAATTCATCACGTTTACTCCTTTTCGTTTTCTTTCTGGGTTCCTTGCAGCGAAGTGAATCGATGTGCACTTTTTGCCAGTATTTCAGAAAGTTTTTTAACTGTATTGAGGTCTCTTTCGTAGCCTCGCCAGAGAGATCGTCAGGAATCATGATGGGAGCAAACTGCGAGTTCCAGGGCTCGCAAGAAAGAGACAAGTTTTTGGACCTTTTGTGGTGGCGACGGAGGTCAGATTCGCTCTGGACATTGATCTGTGCGTCATTCAAGGAGTCGGTGTTTACTTTCAGGTAATCGACAGACAAGGCTAAATAGTCGTCGGGTTTTGAGGGAAATGGGGAGGGGAAGAGTGTTGATGTTGATGTTGATGTTGATGTTGGCTTGCTGGCGGTTTTCCAATCAGGGAGGAGAGAGATGGGGGTCGAAGACGAGATAGGGGTCGAAGGCGAGATAGGGGTCGAAGACGAGATGGGGGCCGAAGATGAGGCCGGGGAAGAGGCAGATGAGGAGGGGAGGGTTTGTTGCGAAGTTGCCAGTAATTTGCCATAAGACGAAGAGCGTGATGACGAGGTCTGCAAAATGTGGGTTGGCACGGGGAAGGAGGGGGCGGGTTTGGCATTTCGTTCCTTTCGCTCCATCTGTTCATCGATTACGTGCGCGGGGGAGGAAGCGGAGGACTTATCGCTGCTAATATTATTCTTTTGTGGCGGCTTGGACTGCTTGAGAAAGAAGGCAGATGGAGCGGCGGAAGACGAAGAACCAGCATTGCGGCGCATCATTTCATCCATTTTTCTCGACTCGAGTTTGCGGCGCTCGAGATCTTCCTTCCGCCTAGACTCTGCCGCGAAAGGATCGACCTGGCTCTTCTCTTCCTTGGTAATCATCATGAACTGGTCCTTTCTTTTCGATGCTTTTTTTGTAGGCTTGGAGCACTTCGATTTAGCCTTGGAAGCCTTCCTCTTTTTGCCATTCTTATTATAGTCTTCGTCACTGCATTCCTCCTCACTACATTCCTCCTCACTGCAGTCCTCATCGAATTCCTCACTGTCGCCACAATATTTTTTATCCATCAAATCTCTTTGGCTCTTTTTGTTGCCCTTCTTGTTCTTGGCGCCGTTCTTGTCGTTGTTGTTCTTGCTGCTGCTAATGCTGTCAGATACAGGTTTCGAAGAAAATATTGCAGTAAATGCCTTAACAGCGTTTTTGTCGTGTACCTTGGGTTTTGACTTCATTGCCGGGGTTGAGACAGCAGTTTGCTTCCTGGCAGCAGACTTAGTTTGCTTCTTGGCTGCTGTAGTTTGCTTCTTGGCAGCAGGGGCGGGGACAGGAGTTTGCTTTTTCGCAGCACGTCCAAAAAAGTCAGTCATTGTCACTACTTCCGCCGACTTTTTGTTCTCTTTCTGGCCACATTCAGTCGTCATATCAATCACATCATTACAATCAAGAGAATTTTGGGGGGTAACTGAGGCAGAGGCTGAGGCCTTCTCATCGCCCTTTCCGTTACAAACCTCCTCGTGTCGACAAGCAGCATCAAAATCATCGAACCGGCGGATCTTGCACACATCGCAGAGCCATCGAGTTGGCTTTGTCAGAGGTCGCGCCTGAGGCGGGGGGGCGATTTCGGCGCCATTTGCAGAGTTCGTCATTGACGAGTCTACGTTTTCGTTGGGCACGAGGGAGGGAACCTACTTTTTACAAAGTAGGTCTCTGACGAATTATCGGCCCGCGAAATTGACTGTAGAGTCTTTAACAAAAATCCCCCCAGAAAAACCTCCGTGCAAGGATCAGGATCAAGGAACAAACACCAATCTTTAATTATAAATGACGGACCCCCTCCCAGGCGCCACAGAAGAGTTTCTTCAGCAGAGCTCACAGCTTGGCTCAGACCGCCCCCAAATAGGTGCGATTTTTTTCTCTCCACCAGAGGGAGGGTGCGGAGGTTTCGCTCCTCCCCCCTTCAGAATGATTCGCTCAGTATCGTCGAAATGTGGTGGCAGTGAACTAGGAAGCGAGAATGTTTGGGCAGTGGACTGAGAACTATGGCAAAACTCAATTTCCTTTCATTTCTCCTTCAGTGATTGAATGGAAGAATTGTACAGGCAAGGGTTTCTCTGAGTGGTGCGTGATTCCTGCACACAACGACTAACACACTTCACATTCGCACCCCTAACGTCTGTATCACAGCCATTCTCGATTTTGGATCGCAATATTCGCACATCATTGCGCGTCGTGTGCGAGAATTGCACTGCTTCTGCGAGCTTTACAGTTGCTTGGTCAAAATAGATGAACTGAAGAAATCCCCAGTTACCGGTATTATTCTTTCTGGAGGACCGAACAGTGTATACGACGAGGGCGCACCTCACGTTGAGCAAGGAGTTTGGGACTTTATTGAGGAAAATAAGATTCCTGTGCTAGGAATTTGCTATGGAATGCAGGAGCTCGCTCATGTGTTTGGCGGTTGCGTCGCACCTGGTTTGAAGCGTGAGTACGGGAAGGCGATCGTAAAGCCCGTCCCAAACCACAATTGCGCGCTTTTAGAAGGACTTCCCGAAGAGGGCTTTCAGATGTGGATGAGTCACGGTGATAAGCTCCATGCTGTCCCTGAGGGCTTCACTGCTGTTGCTGGCACTGACAACGCTGAATTCGTTATGATGCAGAATGCCGGGAAGAAGCAGTATGGGCTGCAATTCCACCCCGAGGTGACGCACAGCATCGGTGGGACCACTATGCTTGGCAACTTCGTCCTGAAAATCTGCGGCGCCAAGCCTGACTGGATCATGACTGACTACGCCGAGGAATTCATCAAGAGCGTTCGGGCTCAGGTTGGACCCGATGGCCACGTCGTTGGGGCCGTCAGCGGTGGTGTCGACAGCACTGTTGCCGCCGTTTTGATGCAGAAGGCAATTGGAGACAGGTTCCACGCCGTTATGGTTGATAACGGCTGTCTTAGGAAGGTGAGAGCTAGAGAGCAAAGAAAAACGCCGAAAAACGCCACACGCCACAACAGACACTAACAAACATCATGCACAGGATGAAGCTAAAAACGTCCTAAAACGTCTACGTGACGACTGCGGCATTAACCTCAAGTGCGTTGACGCTTCATCCCTTTTCCTGGGTAAGCTTGCGGGAGTGACGGACCCCGAGAAGAAGCGCAAGATTATTGGGGGCACTTTCATCGAGATTTTTGAGGAAGAATCCCGCCGCATCATTGCCGAGGAAGGAAAGTGCGACTACCTCCTCCAGGGAACCCTTTATCCGGATGTGATCGAGTCAATCAGTTACAAGGGCCCCTCTGCGACCATCAAGACCCACCACAACGTTGGTGGCCTCCCCGCTGACATGAAGCTGAAGCTCATCGAGCCCCTCAGAGAACTCTTCAAGGATGAGGTGCGGGAGCTCGGGATAGCCCTCGGAATCGAGGAGAAGTCCGTCTGGAGGCACCCATTCCCCGGACCGGGGCTTGCCATAAGAATCCTGGGCGAGGTTACTGCCGAGAGGGTCGCAACACTCCAGCATGCCGATGCAATTATGATCGAGGAGCTCTGGAACCACGGAATCTACAGGGAGATTGGCCAGGCATTTGTCGTTCTTTTGCCAGTGAAGACAGTCGGTGTTATGGGAGACGGGAGGACCTATGAGAACTGCTGCTCCATCAGATGTGTGCAAACGACCGACTTCATGACCGCTGACTTTTACCACATGCCCCACGAGATCCTCGGAAAGATGAGCAACAGGATTATCAATGAGGTCAAGGGACTTAACAGGGTGTGCTATGATATTAGTAGCAAGCCTCCTGCTACTATCGAATGGGAATAATTTCTAGGGGTGGTCAAGTAAAAGAAAAGGAATAAGGCGATTGACTATTTGACAAAAACAGAAAAACTCGAGAAAAATTCGCCTTCACATCACTTCCACCATTACTCAATTCGTCATAGTAAGTTCTTTTTCTGAATCATCTACGTAACAAATCATCGCCAAGCGACACCCTATTTCAAAATTGCCTTCTCCCCTACTCCAAAAATTTCATCACCGATTTTTTCAGGAACCCCCCGCACAAGTCTGCAATGGCAGTCGCTTCCTCCCTCCCTTGCTGGTCCTTCTTCACCCTACCCCCCTCCTTTCGAAGCAGGGTAAGAAGTACTCCCATGACCTTGTTCCTGTGATTCTTATCGGCCTGTCCCTGCGCAGAGCGTAGCAGAGTCGATAGCACGCCATTCAAGCCGTCCAAACTCATTTTGTTGCTGCCTGAGGAGTTGAACAGCGCCTGCACTGCGTTGACAACATCAAGACCAACCTTTCGCTCACCACCACCTTCCACTTCCCCCGCCTCCCACTCTTCGATTGTCCCTCCTAAACGCTCAAGAACCATAGTCCCAATGGCGCCTCCGTCCCTCAAATCTTTCCCCAGACGACCCACCACGTCACCCCCCCCTCCCAACAAAAGCACCAAGCACAAATCCTCGACGAAGATGAGGGAGCCCTCCGAATCGACGTCCACACTGCCGACGTCATCGACAGATCCAAATACACACAGACTGCAAACGGGAAGCAGCAGATTGTTGTAGAACGATCTCGGGAGAGGGGTTTTGAGTTTGAGAAGGGAAGGGGTTACAAAGTGTTTGATGGTATTTTTTAAGAGGCTTTTCGAGGGTTTCGAGGGAAGGGGGAGGCCAAGCGAGGAACCAGAAGCGCCAGGAGCAGGAGAAAGGGAAAGAAGGGGAGAGATGATGTGCTGAAGGATGCTAACGTTGTCATCAGGGGGTGGGGGGAACAGGAGTTTGTCCGGGAGTTTGTCGGATCCGTCAGTCTGTTCGGCTGACGTTTCTGCTGGTTCTCCTCGGCCGTAAATCCCGTTCACCTCACTCACAAGCAGTGGAAAAAGTTCGTCTACATTCTTTCCTCCCCTCAAACACTCAACCAGAGGAGGTATACAAGTCAACAAAGGAGAGGGGAGAACAGTAAGACTAGGGGAATACAAGGAGCGGTAGAGGGAAGAGAAAGATTTGATCGCCACAGGTGTGGGCGCGCGTTGTTCTACAAGACCACGTCCAAGTGGCTGTTGCTCCTGCCCCTTCTCCTGTAGCTGCTGTTGCTCTTGCGCAACCGGGCCACCAGAAGAGTCAACCTGAGAATCGTCATCGCTTTTCCCGTCTCTTTGATCCTCTCGTCCATTATTAAGTCCATTATATCGCCTGATTCGTCCCTCGTTTAGGTCTTCTACGTCATCTGTAAACAAGGCTCCCCTGACGCCCTCCCTCCCGCCGACGACGTCCAGCAGGGCCCTCCAACCGAAGACATCAGCCTCCTCTTCTAAAACACTCTTGCAGACAGCACTTTCGTCGGCGGAACCATTTTCGTCAACAGTGGGTTTTTCTACGACATAAGATGGATAAAAAAGCATTACATACCTCTTGAGCAGCCCTCTTTCGACATCTCCCCCTCGTTGCCCCCCTTGCTGTCCCCCTTCCTCATCACTCAATCGAAAGTATGGTTGACTGGCAATAATTCGGTCCCCGCCATTATCTTTTTCTTTATCTTTATCCCTCCCCAAGACAACCCCAACTTCCCAAAGGTAGGAGAACAGCATCTTTCCCACAAATCCGTCGCAGCGAAAATCTTCCGCGCAACCTCTTTGCCTCTCCTTCACGACCAACCCCCCAAACTGTCCCAAGACTTCCCCAACCAAGGTAGTCACAAGGTCCTGATAACCGAAAGCGTTCTTGCACCAGTAGTTGCCATCTCCTATTGTATCGCCAACTGCATCGCATATTACATCTCCATCGACTTCTTGTCCATTAGTGTCTCCTCCACTGGCGTCTCCACCATCGACGTCTCCTCCACCCATTGCCCCTTTGTCACCCAATGCAACCTGCAATATCCTCCCCCAAGCCCCCCTACAGATTCTTATCCTACCCTCCCTCGCTCCACGAAGCGGCGGCAACATAACATCCCTAAACCTACTTGCTGGATTAGATACTGGCAGGAGGTACGACGAGACGAAACTACCTCTGGGAGAACATTTGTTCACTCCTCTGATGCCAAAGCTTGAAGAGGTCGAGCGGCTCGTGACATTTCCCGGTATCTTCCCGTCTGAAGGGTTGGCGGGAGACAATCGCTGGCGTTTAGGGGCAGACGAGAGTGCACTCATTCTTCCGGGAACCAGCAAGGGAACAATTCAATGCACAAGCAAGCGGAGGAAAACTTGCCGCCGCCGCCAGAAGCAAAGTGTCTATGAGAGCAGATGGGACAGCGACCTGCGTAATTCTGCTCGCACGTAGGACGGGAGCAAGGCAGTGAAGATTATAAGCAACGATGCGCTGAAACTATACACAGCAGACCAAAATTCATCCACATTCTCACGACAAAAAAAAAGAAGAGTTTATTTTGCAAATAAAAGACGGAAAAGAGCGCTTCAAAGCATCCACCCCGCTAAACCGGATTCTGAATTCTTGTCATTGGTAATAGATCTCCAATAAGGGACAGCTTGCTGTGTATTTCAGCGTCTGTCTGGATTCTTTGTCAACCTCCTCTCCCCTCCACTCCCCTCCCTCTAGTACCTCTGTTTTGTCGCCGTTGCTACCATGAACGCCCTCTTCCTTCTACATCTGTCACTCAGCCTTGCTCTGTCTCGGTCGTTCGGTTTTGCTCTATCTGGCAATGGCCTGAGTGTTAGCCCATCGCAGTCATCCGCTCGGTTCTTGAGGGCGAGGGGATTCCGAAGGATTAAGGCGAACACAAGCTTGTACTTTTCCTGCCGCGGGGGAGCATCCGCCTCTACCTCTGCTTCTGCTTCCGCCTCAGTACCTGCATCTGCTTCTGCATCTGCTTCTGCATCAAGATTAACATCTGCCTCAAGATCCTCACAATCAAAATCAAGATCAACAACAAAATCAACATCGACATCTGCCTCTGCCTCTGCCTCTACCTCTACCTCTACCTCCGCCTCTGACCTTTCCTTGTCCGATCCCACGGTCCATGCTCTCCTCCAATCGGAAACTCGACGGCAAAAAACGACTCTGAACTTAATAGCCTCCGAAAACTACGCCTCTCCCAACATCCTGGAGGCGCTGGGGTCGACTTTAACAAACAAATACTCGGAGGGACAGCCGGGAAAGCGCTACTACGCGGGAAACGAAGTGGTGGACTCGATAGAGAGCCTGTGCGAGTCGCGCGCGCTCGAAGTTTACGGTTTGGACCCCTCAGAGTGGGGGGTCACGGTGCAGCCTTACTCGGGCTCGCCAGCCAACTTTGAGGTTTTCAACGCTGTTTGCGAGTGTGGGGACGTAATAATGGGCATGGATCTACCCTCTGGAGGCCACCTTACCCACGGGTTCCAAAGAACGCTGAAGAACGGCACCATAAAGCCCGTGTCTGCCACCTCCAAATACTTCACCTCCAAATCATACTCTGTATCGGCCTCTGATGGCCTCATCGACTACCCCCAAGTCCTCTCTCTGGCCCTAAAGGAGAAGCCGCGCGTGATAATCGCCGGTCCCGGCAGCGCCTATCCCCGCGACGTCGACTACTCTGTCTTCCGTTCCGCCTGCGATTCTGTCGGGTCCCTCCTCATGGTGGACATGGCCCATGTCTCGGGGCTTGTAGCGGGGAAACACAAAGGAACTTCTGACCCGTTTTTATACGCCGACATTGTCACCTCCACCACGCACAAGACCCTCAGGGGGCCGAGGGGGGGGATGATCTTTGCCAGGAGAGAGCTCATCGACAAAATCAAGCAAAGTGTCTTCCCCGGAATGCAGGGGGGACCTCACAACAACAACATTGCCGCTCTCGCTGTGGCTTTTTCCGAGGCCTCCACGCCTTCCTTCAAGGAGTACATCTCCGACGTTGTGGAGAACTGCAGAATTCTCTGCCGAATAATGACGTCGAAAGGTTTCGTGCTCCAGACTGGCGGTTCAGACAACCACATGCTCCTGTGGGATGTGCGGGATTACCCTGGGGGGGGCGACGCGCTCCAGAATCTGCTGGAGGAGGTCGGGATCACCGTCAATAAGAATAGCATCGTCGGGGACACGAGCGCGCTCAAGCCAGGGGGCGTCAGGATCGGCCTGGCGGCAATCACCACCCGGGGCATATCTGGGACGGAGAATATGGAGAAGGTTGCGTCATTTCTTGAGAGGGCGGTGCATATTGCCGAGGCTGGGACTGGAAATGAAACTGGAACTGAAACTGGAACTGAAACTGGAACTGAAACTGGAAATGAAACTGGAACTGAAACTGGAACTGAAACTGAAGGTGACGCTAACTCAAACGACGCAGCTGGGCGGGCAAAACGGACCAGAGAACTCAAGGAAGACGTCACTACATTTGTCTCTAGGTTCCCACTACCAGGAGAGTGAGGTGCCAAAAATTGAAAAATGATTGGATGGCTATTTAGTACACATACATAGCTTCGCGTTTTTTTCGGAGACAAATCATGGAGTTCATGTGTTATTTTAGGCCTGTCATTTTACGCTATTTTCAGTTTTACGTGACAAAGGTCGGACTTCAGACATTCATAATACCAACACATCTTCTCCAACCAAGAAAAAATTTCACTGATTGTTGCTGTACAAGTTCCGATACCTGGTACTAATTTAAGCGATGATGATGCCATGAGTGATGATGGGATGAGTGATGATGGGATAAATGTCGACAACACGGATTCTGTTGCAAAAAATTTCCGATTCTCACCTATTTTGGGCTGGTCAAATACAGTATCAGCATCGGCCCATGTCCCATGTCGTCAGAACAATCCGAACTCAGCGAACAGCCTGAAAAGTAAATGATGTGTTTTTTCCAAGCAGCCAAACCGTCTCACTTTATCTTTAAATATTAAGTTAAAGACTCGCTTACGAGCTCTAATACCTGAGAAGCTCAGGTGAGTAAAATGTGAGGCCTTTTCTTTCTTATTTCCTTTGATTACCTCGCAACTCCTTGTGATCTGACATGACTCAGATCTCACCTTTAGAGGCACTTCTGGTCTCTATTAGCCATCGGAAATTTGCGCCTACTCTTGCTGTGGTATCAGAAAAATTGGAAGCTATATTTTCCAGGAAACTAACACCGGTAATTTGCACTCTAACGTCTGGACTTGGTTTTCCATTATCTTAACTTCCAAAAAGAAAACCACCCAAAACACCCAAAAATTCGAAAGAAATGGGGTCTGGTGCATCTGCAAACAAGAATACTGGCTATGAAAGCGTCGGTGAAAAAGGTATCGAGTTCAATGGCATTGGTTCTGGGGCTGCAGTGAGTGACACCAGCCACCTCCTTGGGGTCAGCCTGGATGAAATCAGCGCCAAAATCGATGACCAAGCAAAGGACACAATGATCCAGGACCTCGTCGACAAGCTGTGCAGTCGGAGTATTGGAAGCACCCCCAAGGATTTGGAAGCCACCTTGTCTGAGGCGACGTGCCAGGGTGAGATCCAGATTAGGAAAGATAACATGAAGTGGAAGACATACTACGGGTGTTTGCTGGGGACGAGGCTGTTGCTGTTCAAGAACGAGAACGCAATCAGACCCACCAAAGTTTTGCCTATTTCCTTTTGTAGGGCTGAAACTTTTGACATTGGACTTCTGAGGGAGGCAACAGATAGGTTGCCTAATCTTGCTGTCGAGGTGGAGTGCCAGAGCACAGAGTTTAGGTTCAGGGTCTATCACACTCAGGGTGTCATTACCATCAGGGCGAATGATGATGTTAGCGGAGAGAAGAGTAAGATGTGGCAGTCTGAGATCAAAGCAATGTTGGACGAGCATTGCAGCTCGCTTGAGATGGTGGATAAGGAAAATGCGGCAAAGAAGTTGGACCCGCATCTTTTTGAGCAGATTGTGGAGCACTTCCAGAGGGCGCAGATATTGAGAGATGCTTTGCACGAGAGCGGATTGTTAACCAAGGACGTCACCAACGAGAGGCCTATTGCTAGCAAGAACAAGATTAAGGGAGGACACATCTTGCTGAAGAGCAACGAGGATGCGGATGGAAACTACAGTGATGAGGACAGTTGGACAAGGTGCTTTTTCGTTTTGTTGCCTGGACACCTTTACGCGTATGAACATAGTTCTGATACTCATCCCGTAGGCCACTTGTTAACTCACCATTTGGGAGTCAAGAGGACAGGGGCGGAAAATGATGTACTGTTGGTCAGCACACCACTTCGAACATTTGAGTTAAAGATGAAAGACAAGTTCGATATGTTTGAGTGGGTACATGGACTGATGAGGAGCACCAAGAGCAGCAATTGTGGCGAATTAGTCTTGGATCTTCATAAGGAAATCAACGGTGAATTGGAAAAATTGAAGACCATGCGACCGAAAGATGCGCTGAACAGCGAAGATATGGTCATCGTCTGTCACGTTGTCGACAACGAGGCAACCCCCAATGGCAAGAGCTATCAGCTGGGCGAGGGGGAGAACACGATAGGGAGGGATCCCTCTAATAAGATTGCTATCGTCGATAGCAGTTTAAGTCGCTTTCAAGCTAGGATTGACATCAAGCCTAATGGGGAGGCAACGATCACTGATCTGAATAGTGGCAATGGAACCAGGGTCAACAGTAGCAAGTGCAGGTAAGCATGGATATGATTAAAATCTGGTATTGTCAGGATTTATCACGCGCTCAACGGAAATTTCAACTCACACTATTTCTCTCTCTTTGATTCTTACTCATCGCAAAAGGCCGAGTGCAAGGCTTACCAGGGGTGATGTTGTCGAACTTGGAAAGACATGCATTGTGAGTATCAGTGATGTCAATCAGGACAGATTGGATAGGTGCTACCGCAAGAGGCAGGAGAGAAAGGATGATAAAGCTGCGAAGGCAGCCAGCGAAAGGGTAAATTTGGTTTGATAGGGTGATAGCTTGTGTCTGTATTCATTATCGGATCCTGCATGTACCATAGACAGAGCCTTATATATTCTTCGCAGAAAATAGCACCAAGAGCATCGAAACGTTTTGTATCTACTCTGCTTCCGTCTACACTTTTACTTATATTCCTTGCTTACTCTGATAAGATCAACTTCCACCTCAACGACATCTTTTTTATGGAACTTGTAAGATTTAGGAATCACAAACTTCATCTCTGCGACCACCTCACCACGCAAAGAGCAGGATTCGAAAGTATCATTCCACTCGCCGTTGATTTTTTTCAAAAGATAATCTCGAGTAGACGTCTTGTGGAATGAATAAGCGCTATTCCTGGCGATTCTAAGTGCAGCCTTAAGGAAGGCAACGTCAATCCCAGCATTATGCTTTGTGCCAAAGGGTGGATTTGTAAGAACCGTGTCAAAAGAAGAGTCCCGAAACTGCAGGCCGTCTTCACCCTCAAGATTGACTTTTCCGAAAACAAAATCTAACTCCTCCTCAACCTCCATCAGTTCCCGGTTTTTCACAGCCTGCTCTATGGCCTTATCGTCACAGTCAATACCAACACAACTCGCCGCACCACCCACTATGCTCCCAATCGACAGCATCCCAGTGCCACACCCCAGATCTGCCACAGTACAATCCTCAATATCTCCGTTTTGCTTTGCGAGAAATATTACAGATGCACACAGAGAGGGGGGTGTGTGATATTGCTCCAGGCGGATATCAGGATTGGAAAAGGGAGCGGTCGCATGCAGCGTGCTAAGCGCTGATTCCAGCTGTTTCAATCTCATGATAGATAGATTGACGACAGGCGGAATTGAAATCGTCTTCTTTCGGGCGTAAACAATTCTCACTGCCGTGGCACATCAGAGAAAAAAGAAAGAATGTTAAACAAGCAAAAAGGCTTTAAAAAGAAGAGCAGTACTTTCACCTGGTCAATTCAACCTTACGTGAGCGGGAAAGAGCTCGGACGACCCACTTCCTACCCAATAGCTTGAACGAACTCCCCTCTGCATTGAGCAACCTTTGGTCCATTCCCTTTGTTCACCTCGGAAACGGGACTCTCTGGCTAAAAGTCTATAGCAGCTGCACTTTCCGGAGATCTGTTGGCATAGTGTGATCACCGGTATCCTATTTTTAGGTGCACTGAAATGTCGAAGAATGTCCCTACAGCCCCGATGCGTGGCCTCAGTGGTGCCACTAAGGGAATGCGGTTTATGAATCGCTCCGGCTCGAGCCCCACAAACCAAACCCAGAAGGAGGCGAAGAAGCCGTCACCGTCAGTGCTAGCGCCCCCTCCTCAAGCTACACCCTCGAATTGCCCGTACACAACTGCTGCTCCTGTGGACCTTTATGGCAGAGAGGTGATAGAGACAGTGGGCCGGCGCAGTTTTCTGGGTTGTAATAGGGCGATTGAGGATCGGGTAAAGACAGCGTGGGGAAATATAAAAAGCGACAAACGGGTTCGAAAAGAAATCGACGACGAGGAGATGCTGCGACGGTATAAAGAGTACGTCGGTGTAAAGAATGTTGCTGGAGGGGGGACTAACAAGAAGCGAAAGAAGAACTGAATAATAGATGCAGCGTAGTAGTAGCCTAAAATTTGCCTATTTGTGCATACTTTTTCATTACCTTCAGTTCGTATATCACATGAACGTATATCACATGAACTTATTCATTGCCGCTTCAGCGAGTGCATCTGCCTTAGCGGCTGATGCTTGATCGTTGAGCCCACCTTTCTTGGTGGTGTCCATTTTGCTTTGCCTGCTCATCCTGCTCTTTTGCCGTGCTTGACGACTCTCTCGAGCATTTCGTTTGTTGCCACTCATTTGGGATTTTCTATCACTTCGTGATTTACCGGCATCGTCGTCATTGTCGCCATCGTTATCTTTCTTGCCTTGTCTTGAGCGGCGGGCATTTCGAGGTGCCTTGCTCATTCTGCTACGGCGCTCTTTCCTCTCACGCTCCTCTTTCTGTTCTTTGGACTCGAACTTCTGCATCTCTTCTTCCGTGAGCTCCTTCTCCCCCCCTTCCCCTTCCCCTTCCCCTTCCCCTTCCTCGCCACCTTTCCCCGTCTCCTGCATACTTGGCTTATTCTTGGATCGCTTAAACATCGACCCCATTCTAGTTATGTTCCTCACAGATTTTCCCACGTTCTTAAAGCGCTGTTTCATGGATTTGCGTTCTCCTCTATCCTTTGTCTCCTCCTCCTCCACCTTTTCTTCCTTTACCTCTTCAACAACCTCCTCTTTCTTTTGCGAAAGAGGTGCCTTTTTGAAGACTAAAATCAGATTGTTCCCCTCCAGTTCAAACTTGAGCTGTGGTGCGGTGTAGTGTAGGTGAGCGAAGAAGGTAACGAAAGCACTAAGCTGTGAGCCACTCTCACGAAAGAGGAAAGAATTGACAACAATAGGTAATAGCAAGAACTCACCTCCAGATGGAATTGGTAGCTGGCCGCGATCTCAATCACATCCTCGAGGTCTCTAATTCCGAACTTTGCAGACAAGGTCTTGAGGTGCAGCTCCAGCATCTGCTGGTCGTGCGTAATATTTCCATCAACACGGAAAGGACCGTACAAAAATATGAATCCATACATCTTGCAGATTTCGTTACCCAGCTTAAATAAATTTTCCACAAATCGCCATGGGGCATACTGCACAACGTTGAGCGCAACAAGTAGATCTACAGACTTCCACTTATTCTCTAGTAGAGCGATCGTCTTGTCGTACATAGTTATGTCGAAATTGAGCGCCTCGTGACAATTTCCGTGCATATACCTCGCATTGACTGGGCTCTTGAAAACATCATATTGCTTTGCTCGGGCATCAATGGAAGAGATACACAGCTTGCTGATGTCGGACGGTTGCCACAGTACTTCTCTGTGCCGCGAACAAACTTCGACGGCATGCTGACCGGAACCACTTCCCAGTTCGAATACTTTTACTTTCTCTCCAAGACCAAGCTTCACCGAACGCGAGGATCGACGAAAAAAATAAGCGAGCGAAGAAAGAGGAAGTGATCATGGCGGTCAGCTTTTACCTTGATTTTTCTTCGCAGCGACATGTTGGAGCCCAACGTGCTATTTTTGATTGACAAATGGCTTGCTTGCCTCACCTCTTTAGAACCATCTTTGGATGCGGGAACAAGGTGAGCTTTCAGAATTTCATAAACCGACTCGAACGATTTGTCAACAGCTGAGGAGCGCAAAACTTGCACGTAGCCGTCCTCCTTGTTCCACCCAATCGCGTCGAGCTTGTAATAATCGTCCCTCCTGCCCTCAACTTTTCTTAAATTGGGCTTGACACTTATTGTGGGGTCCATTGGGGGCATTGGTACGTGGGTTGACCAGAGCTGATAGGACAACTTGGGGATAATGAGTTTTTTCTCCTTTTCCTCCAGCTTCTTCAGCTGTGACTCGGAGTCCGGATCATTCCGCAAGTAGACTTTCGTTTTGTGTAGAATCCTCGCGTTGCGCGCTTGCTGTAGGCGTGTTTTGCTGCGACGAGAGCCAGCAGAAGTCACCGATCATGCGTTCAAATAATAAAAAGGGAGGGAGGAAAAACACGTTAGGGTAATCTTTCACATGATATCAAGGAAAATAGCGGCCGTGGGGATATTTGCATACTTTGATGTCCAATTGCACCACTAGGTTTGGCACGTCCCTACATTTACATTTCCTGCTCATGCCACGATATTTGTCCACTCACCTTGCTTCTTCGAGCCACGGGGGCCAGTCAGACACTCCAGGGTTACGGTTTGCCCGATCCTGTCGCCGCTTCTCATCGGCGGCGAATTTCTCAGCTTGGGCGCGTATTTTGGCGTTGAATAAAGTGGATAATATTGCCGGCCCTTCATTGTACTTTGTAGGATTGAGTCCACCGTCCTTGTCTTGATTTTTTGTCTTGCCTTTGTCATCAACATCACCTTCCTCATCGTTTTTGTTAGCATCAACCCCATCCTTTCTTTGTGGCAAATTTGGATTTGTCCTCCGTTTTGCCTGTAACATCTTTTCCAACCCGCCGAGTTTCTTTAGCTGCTCCAAGAACGTTGAATGGCAAGCAATGAATAGAAAAAGAGGGTGCGAGGCAGTTAGGGTTAGATCAGTACAATAGGAGTCAAGGCGAAAAAGAATATTTTTGCTTGGAGTTGCGCGATCAATAGATACTATTCTCAAGCACTTATACTATCTTTGAGCTTTGCAATCGGCTTTAAGAAAGAGCGTAATTCCATGATTCGCTCAGTTCATTCTCACCTTCCCTTTAGCAGCTAGCAGCTTTTCCTCCGGGGACCTCAGGTCAACGCCAACTTTCTCTAGTTCATCAGGCTCGGAATCTTCCCCTTCTTGTGAGGCTAATAGCTCTTCGTGGAGTTTTTTGAGCTCCCTCACAGTTTGCACCCTTCTTTTTGCTCTAATCTTCTTGATTTGGCCTTTCCTCTTCCAAGTAATCTTGATGTTATCATTGATAGTTTTCTTTCTAGGCTTGGTTGGCTCGTCAAACTTGGCGAGATCAGGTAGAAAAAGGTGCGCTTTGGACGCAGAGGGAGCCAGAGGAACAGGCATTGTTGGGTTAAGTGAAGTAATTCAGGTTTTTAGTCGGGAGAAGAAGGCGCATAAAAAATCCTTAGCGCATATTTTGAATTTTTGCGTCTTCACGTCTAGGGTGGTACGACTAAAAAAGTTGTTGTTTGTTGTGGGAGATTTGAATGTTGGAATGAGTTACCCTTTTTTTTTTGGTTTCTAAAAAAATATTTTGTTGTGAAATTCAACTGATTTAAAGGCGCCAGAAGTGGCAGAACATTCCAGGAAGCTCATTATGACTAATGGAAGACTCGAGATGGACCATTCTTCACCTCAAGTATCTTCTGATGGTCGTTTGGAACTACCCCAGCCAAGGAAAAAAAAGATTTTGGGCAAGAAGAAGCTCCGACAGACTGTTGTCATCGCCGCGATGGGGATCCACCACAACCATAAAGCTAGTTCTCATATTGGTTTCAAAACTCGGAGCGACAGAAGACCTTCCGATGCTGTAGATCAGCACCAGAAAGAGCAATCACCCTTCAAGTTAAAACTGAATGCGTGGTTGCATAAACATTACGTCCACACTATGCTAAATTTGCTTTTAATTGCCGATTTGTTATTACTAGCGATCAGTATGAATGTCGAGCTTCATTTTAAAGACTCGATCATCGACGGATACAAGGTTAAGTGTTTCGCTACAGCTGAGAAAATGCCCGGGAGTCGAATGCTGGGCGGAGGAGATAATGGGGATGATGGTGTTTGCGTAGTTCATGGCGACGAAAGTTTGCACGACATTGAGAGACTAATAATCAAGGTCAGTGTTTGCATTTTGGGCATTTTCTTGCTTGACAACTTGGGACTACTATTTGCCAACGGGATGGCTTTTGTAAAAAATCCTTTCTGTTTGGCAGATTTGATAGTGGTGATCGTATCGATCTATTTCGAGTTGAGCCACTCAGGAAGTGACGCATGGATTGGAATGTTGGTGATACAAAGAACTTGGCGATTCATCCGTATTGGCCACGGATTATATGAGCTAGGGCACGAAGAACATGGAGCTAGTGAGCATGTAGAGGTCGAGGACAAAATTTGAAGTTTAGGTAACAGAAAAGTTTAGTTAGTTAGCTGCAAATTTACATGCTCAGTTGCACACATTATTAGCACACTTCAAACTTTACACTATTTCAACAATTCGACCGCCTCTTTCCACTCAAAATCTTTCGCCTCCTCTGCTTGTAGTCGAAGCTCGGCTGCAAGCTTGCTCTCACCGTTGAATTTCAACAGTTTTGTTACTCTTGTTGTTGGTACTCCGTTGCTACTGTTGCGAATTGTTTCGTCATCCTCGCTATTGACATGCGTGTAAAGGCTCTCAAAGAATTGCGACGTTGTGTAAGCATCTCGAGGGGGTCGCTCTACAGCATTCACAATTATCACCCGTCCAAGAATCTCTCCATCGTTGCCATTCTTGGAGCAGTCCCACTCCGTTCCACTGCGCACCTCAACCACAAACGTGTCTTTCGGAGTGCCGTCACCAGCTTGGCCGTTCGATGACGCATCTAGTGACAAATTATTCTTCGGCAAAAGAGATTTCACGGTCAGGTGGATTCTTGTGTCGGCGTCGGTGTTTGCGTCCGGGTTGGCATTCATTTCGACATCAAGATCGTCGCTTTCTAGACCTGGCACTACATCCGATGACGTGTGCAAAGCTCCAAAATTCGAAATCATTCTCTCGAAAACCTTTTCAGTTCCGCCACTTATCCAACTAACGGAACTGTCCTCTCCCGGTTCGCGCTTTAAGCCGTCGTGTGCTGCGCTCAGCATTTCGAGGTGCTGAGTGATGGGCTCCACCAGCGCGCTATACTCCTCTCTGTGAACGGTATTCAGGGCATCTCTCGCCATCCTGCAAGTTTCTTGGAGTTTGTTCCTTAAATCGGCCATCTCATCACTCTGCATCGTCAAAACTTTTTCCTTACCGCTTCTTATGTCGCTCAGCATGGATTTGACTTCATCCCTCCGCTTAATCAGACTCGCTTGCATCACGTCGAATATGCGGTCAATCTGAGAGTCAACATTCGCTACACTGGCCTGAACTTTGGTTCTTGCCTCCAGCATATTGTCGTTGAGCTTTTCGAGGTCGGAGATCTTGGCAACACCGACACCGATGCAGTCTTCGAGTTTTTTGTGGCGATCCTTTTCCGCCTCCAGTAGCTGAGCGTAAACGGAAGTTCCCTTCTGCTCTCGCATGAATTCGCTCGCCTCACTGCCCATGGCCTCGAGAGCAACATTCTCCAGGTGGTTGGCCTCATTCTGAATGCTCGATTCGACTGAATCCTCAAACGACCCGCAGTCGTACGCGAATTTTAGGCTGCTGCTGGCGAGGATTCCCGCGCTGTTATTGCGATCAGTCGTGGCAAGCATGTCCGTGAGAAGTTGGTTTAGAAGCTTGAGCCGATTCGCAACGGCCCGCGAATTCTTTTCTTCCCACTTGTGCAGGCGCCTGAGCGCGATCTGCGCAACGAATGCGATTCCCGTAAGACGGGACAGAGCTAAAAGTGATGACAAGGACGATTCTGCCACAGAGCTGTTGGTGTCGCCGAGCCTGTCGATGATGCCACGGATAAGATCCTCCGAGATAGCGCACATTTCTTTGGAGTCAATGTACGATGAATCTTTATCGTCAAACAGGTGGTCTTTCAAGGCTTTCACAATTTTCAGGCTCTCACAAACGACCTCAGCGACATTGTCAGAGGCACCAAAACTCAGCACCCCCTTGAATAAAGCGTCAACGAGCGACGATACGTTTTGACCGTTGTTTTCTCCCCGCTTCTTTTCCTCAAACAAAGCCGGAAGCGCCCCGATGATCTTTTCAAATCCCGTCTGGCGAAATTTCCAGTCCTTACTATGGATGTGCTCGATTGGGGAGATTCCGAAGATTTGTGCTGTTAGTTTCGCTTGGTGCAAGACGACGGGATCGTCGATAGATGTCTCGAGCTTTTCCGGAGAGATTGGCCGTGTGCCGATGTCAACTGTCGTGACTATTGGTTCGGGTGGGGTCCTTCCTCTAGGGATGTCCTCATCGTGTACCGTCCTCTGGATTTGGTCATTCTCGCTCTCGAGTATCTTTCTCGCCGATTCTTCTTCTTCCTCCATCGCAATCGATTCTCTACGCTCGCGTGACTTGATTGCAAGCCGATGGCTTGCGTCAGCCCACTCCTCAGCTTCATAGCTCTTCTCGAGGTCATCAGGTTTACCGGGCGAACGACTAGGTCGTAATTCTTCGCCACCTTGAGTCGGTATCGAGGGAGTTTCGGCCGCTTCATCACGATCCTCCTCCTCTTCATCTTCCGGAGGCGTATTGCCGCGCGGATTCTCTTCATCCCAAAGTAAAATCGGCGTCGGCTCTCGAACCAATTCTTGCTGTTTGTTAGCGGCGGACTCTTCTTCTTCTTGTTTTTTTCTCTCAGCCTCTTCTTCCTTCCTCCGAATCTCTTCTTTCTCAACCATTAGCTCCTCTTTCACCTTAATCGCTTCTCTCTCCTTTACTAGCACTGCCTTCTCGGCATCAAGTTTCTCCCGTTCAAGCATCAAATTCTTGTGCATTTCATCGCGCTCATCTTGAAGCCGTTTCTTCTCCGCCGCCAGCTGCTCCTTCTCTTCCTCGATTTTCTCCGCGGCAAGGTCCCTCGGCTGTTCTTCTTCTAGGACCGGAGGCGTTTGCTCGGGTTCAGCGCGTTGCGGCTCCGATACGCGCGGACTAATGCCATCTGCAGTCTGGTTGTCGACGTAGTTTTGAACCAGGAGAGATTCCAAGACAGAAGGATCATTCTCGGCTATCGCCATTGACGGTGTCTCATTTGCATCGGGTTCCGTACGAGGGCTCCCCTTCAATGGGGATTTTACCTCTTCTAAAAATTTGCCAGTTTCAAAGTCGACATCGGGGACGATAGCAGCTGCTCTATCAGCAGCATCTGGTGGCCGCTCCCACGACGATTCTTCCGTCTCATTGTTGTAGTAATAGACGTAGCCAGTATCAGGATCGCGCTCAGCGGTCCAACTGGGGTTCAGCCCAACTCGAACCTCCTCGAGTTCTTTTGCGTCTTTGACGGTCGTCTTGAAGGCCCTGCTGATTGAGTTCGCGTTTTTAATTTGCTGCATGACCTTTTTCAGCCGTGGTGATTTGGGGGGCGGCGGGATGAGAACCTTGGCCTTCTCCTTATCTTCACCCATCATGACGTTGCTCTCGACCTCCGCAAGCAGATTCCGCTGCTTTTCGCCGGTCGGTTTCCGAGGTGTGGTAACTTCAGGCCGATCTGGTACGACTTCTGGGAGGGGGGAGAGTTCGATGCCGAGGCTCTTCATCACGCTCGCGGCTCGCTCCTGAAGCGATCGCAGCTCTGTTTGTAGCATGCTAGCCCGATCGTAGTCTTCTTTTGAGACAGCTTCGACTTTTGCCTCTTCCAGTCGGGCAGAGCGGGCTGCGCTCTCCCTGATTTTTGCCTCTGCAGCCTTAATCTTCTTGGCAAGAGCATAGTCCTGATTTTTCACTGCCAAGTCCTTCGCATCGATAGTTGCATGTACTCGTCGCCACATCTCATCATTGCAACAGTTTGGATTTCGGGTATTCTTCTTCTTATTCCTGTTGTAATCATCGTTCGTGGTGGTGGAGGAGTTGTCGTAATTCATACTTTGCTCGACTCGGTGTGTTTCTGTGTCATTTTCGCCATCAAAGTTTTCGTCCTCCACCCCCAAATCCGTTTTTCCGGGTGGTCTCGGCGGATCGTTGTGATCGCCGCTATACACCCCAATGACTTCAAAAGCCACGATTCCAATTTGATTGAAGAGGTTTACACGGTTGTCATGGCACTTGTGCAGCACAAGCTTCACAAACTTGCCATTTGCGTCGACCGCGACGTTTTTCAGCTCGCGCGCCCGAAAATCGGACCGCTCGTTTTTATCTAGCGTTATGAATCCGAGTCGTCTCATTTTTGTCTCGCTGTTGCCAATATGAATTTCAATTTTGCTTGCGATCATGGAGGAGTGAGACAGGAGCCGGAACTGGCGGATTATTGCATGGGACTTCAACTTAAAAGTGACGGAGAGCGGAGGAGAAGGAAACTTTTCGCTAACAAACCCGCTGTTCTCGTTGCTACTGTTGTCTAGCTTGTTTGAGGGGCAGGAGAAGTTGTCCGAGTGAGGAGGAGATAGAGATGGCACTGGAACGTAAGATAGGGGGTGCGCCATCTTGCCAAGTATCGCAGGCTAGGAAAGACCGAGACGGATGGCGCAAATGGGCCTGGGGCCGAAAAATGGAGATCAGGAACAAATTTGTATTTTTGAATAGTTTTGAGCACGATGAATGAGGATTTGTGAAACGATTTAAAAGAATAGCAAGAGAGTGCAACTTCATATTGAACGTTTTTTTGTGTAAGCGAATCACCCACTTCAAGCGCCACATCTTTCAGATATTTTCGTTTTAAGCCGCACTGCTCTGAACCCCAAAAACTCTTAACTTCTGAAGGCCTCTCTAAACATCACACACACACATCATGCACGACAAGTTCGCCGACTTGTTCCTGCAGGCTTGCGCTACAAACGGTAGGTCCATCGTCGGCGAAGAGGAATGGACGAAGTTTTTCCACTCCATTATTGGAGGAGGGTTGGTGAACACTAGCGCTGAGGCTAAGCAGGTGGAAGAGATTTGGCTAGAGCGAGTAACTGCGGCTCGCGCCTTCAGCAGCAGCAGCACCAAGCCGACTCTACCAGAGCTTGAATTTTCCGATTTCCAAAGCCGCATTTTATCCTCACATCCGGTTGCAAATAGCAATGAGGCTGCCCTTGTTGCCAGCAGTATTAAACAGAAGGCCCTCAACCTGGCTTCGCTACTCAATGACCAGAATCCCAACTCCTTTGACGAGGACAAAACGAGGCAGCTTCTCTCGGTCATGTACGAGCTGGAGAAGGAGCACATCAAAATGCTAGATAAGACGGAGAATCTGACCGAGAACATCAGCAACAGGCTCGAACTTACCTCCCTCAAAGCCTTGACCACCTCGGCTTCTGAATCACCGCAAATCGGCGAAGACGTCGAAGGTGGCTTGGCTTCTGTTTCTCGCGAGGCTGATACCAGCAGCAGCTTTAACGACCTTCCAAATCCGATAATTTTCTTTAACCAGAACCTCGCCATGATCGAAAAGAGCAGCTTGAAGCACAAAGTGCGTTCGATCCGGTTCTCCGGGAAAACGAGTGATTCCAGAGGCAAAGTTGCCCAGGACACATATAATTTTGGTCAGAATTTCACCGATATCAATAACATTCATGTCTACAAGTGCCAAGGCACGAACAAGGGGAAGTTGATCGAACTCATCGCACTCGTCTGCCCAACTACGAAGGTACCCCCTGCTGCCCTCTCGTCGCTCTGGGACTCTTACTCAGCGCACAAAGGGCTGTCTCTAGCGAGCACCTGCGTGCCTCACGCAATGGGCGTCGAGGAAGACAACGGAGATTTGCTATTCTATTTCGAGGTAAGCGAGCACAGTGGGCAAGCTGAAAGCGATCGGTGAAGGTTGTACAGAAGTCTCCCCTTCTTCTTCTAATCGACATTTTCGATTTTATTTATATTCTTGTCCTAACTCCTCTCCTCTTCACCGCGACAATACGATTGTTGTCGCACGGCGCAGCATATACCGGCACGGTCACTCAGCAGCATGATGTACGATAAAAGGGTCAGTAGCGGCGTATCCGGGTACGTTTTAGAGGAAGAATCCATCCTTTTTAAGCACTGGGCACGTGAAACGCTAATTGCACTCTCGCAACTCCAAGAGCAGTCGGCGCACGTACTCTTGAATGCTCACGACGTCGGCCCAGAGAATGTAATGCTCTCTCGTCAAGGGACCTCGGTGCGGCTCGGGCGTCTCCTTTGGGGCCCTCATTTTCTGCCGGAAACATCTAAAATTGGTGTCAAACAGTTTTTCCGACAGCGCGAATGCGCTCTTCTAAGGGGGTTTGGAAGAATATTGCGATCCGTTCTGAGCGCCGACGCGGACAAGGAGGCAGTGAAAAAATTCGTCCCTAAACCGAAAATCTTTTGTAACGTTCAAACACTGCTGGAACAAGAGGAGCGCGAGAATGAGTTTCGTGAGAATAATGACGGCGATCACATCGTCTTTCCGGTCAGTTTAACAGTCGGTCAGCGACTGGTAGTCAAGCTTCCCCCCGTAAACAGCGTCCGGCGCTTGCAGCAAGATAGCGAGGGTAAGCTAGGAGAAAATGTGCGATGGCACAGCGGCATTTGCAGCAACATTTTTCAAGGAGGAAACAACGGCACAGGGGGTGGCAATAGTACTGCGCCATTCATTACCCCGCTTCCAAACGAAGGGAGTGCACTCATCACGCATATAGGCGAAAACAAACGACCAAAATTTGAGACAGTAACAGTTGATGCAAATGGAAATGCGACACTCGTTTTCCTGGCATCAGCAGCAGGTTTCTGCGAAGTTCAAATACCGTTCTTCGACCCTGATCTCAAATCTGCGCCAGAAAATGCAACAATCACCATCGCGGCAGAGATCATCGATGTTCCTTCTTCGACCACCCTAAAAGCAATCATGACTGCATGCATAGAGGCAGAGAACGAGACGAAAAATTTTACCACTCTGCGCAGTCTGCTAGAGCACAAATACTTTGAGCCTCTCGGAGTTGGTGATCTCGCAGACGTGATGAGCATTTACGAAACGGAATTCGCTGAAGGGGACAAAACTAAAGGCCGAAAACATAGCCAAGAAATGACAACCGTTCTTTGAGATTCATCCACGTGCACACATTACACAGGGGGAACATGAAAAGGGAACGGACATTTTCAGCTTTGTTGTAAGAAGTAATGGGAAGTATATAATTATTGAAAACGTTTGAGCTACAGTACTTTTGGTTTCCCTTTGCTGCTTTTGATGGAGAGGTGTTTATGAAGAACGCTGTCTGAGATGAGCATCGTAAAATAGTGTGATGTTTTAAGGTAGTTCCATTTTGCAACCTCCTCAAAGTCACCCATTTGTGAAAAACATGAGAAAGGCAAGAACCCCAGAAACAAACATCCTGGACACAAAGCTAGCAAGCCCCTGTTGTATGTAGTACGTGAAAAGGGGGGTGGGAGGCGTGGCGATTCCGTTTGTTGTGGTGAGCCGGGGGGCTGGAAATGAGCAAATTGGAGGAGGAGTTATAGACAGGCTCGCGTGAATTGAGAGTTAATTGGGAGTCGAAGGGCCCTTAATATAATGTATACGTCAGAAACGAAGAGTTTTAATGTGAAAAATTAATCTTGAGTGGAGAAATTGTTGTTTTTTTTCCCATTGTGGAAGGTTGTACCACTGAACAAAAATATGATGATGTTGGAGCTGTCGATCGCCTCGAAGTCCTCCTCGACGAGCCCGCCCTTCTTCTTCTTCCGCTTCTTCTCGCCCCCCTCCCCGTCCCCACCGTCCTCGCCCTCGCCCTCGCCCTCGTCGTCCTCTACAGGCCGCTTCTTCCTTGGCTTGGGCTCTCCGGTTCCGTCCTCCTCCTCTTCACCATCATCGACGCCTCGCCAACATCATCGCTGTCATCATAACTGTCGTCGTTGTTCAGCGCCTCCTTGAGCTGCTCAAAGGTGATGATGGGGATGTTGTTGCTCAGGGCGTAATCGTACTTGGCCGTCTTGCGCATGTTGGGCCACACGACCAGCAGCGTCATCTCGTTCTTTACAGACGGCTTGCCCGCGAAGATGCGGTCCTCGCCGCCCATGGCCACAATCTGCGCCTCGGTCAGGCCGCACGTCTTTGCAGTCTTGCCAGAGAAGTAGATGCCCTCACCAAAGTCCCCGTTCCATGGCACCACACATGGCACCACGGAAGCGTCGTCCCCCTCTGCCTCGCCCTGGCTGGCCATCTGGCTGTCAGTGACGCCCCGCGCCAACGCCTCCTCTGCCGTGATCATGCCGCGACTTTTCTCAAAGAGCGGGCCGCCCAGCACAAAGGCGCCGCTCTCATCGCACGGGGGCCACACAAAGGAGTCGGTTGGGGTATCGGGCAGCTTCACGCGCCCCGCACGGCCGCCATGCTCCTTCAGCTCAGCCTCGTAGGACTCACGGTAGGACTCATTGACCACCAGATTCAGCTTGGCAAGGTTTGGGATCACCAGGAAGCTGCAGCCGTACACAGAGCGCTCCTGCTGCGCGGGGGAGCCGCCATTCTTGCGGTGGCCCTTGAAGCCCACCTCGTCGGCAGAGGTGTACTCGTGGATGGTCTTCTCCACCAATGTCACGTCGGAGAGAGTGGGGGAGATGGCAATGCGAAGGATGTGGGCGCCAGAGTCCTTGTGGAAGATGTCGTCACGTTTAATCTTGCGCTCCAACCCCGCGTCGTTGCGGTACGACAGGGTCGGGTTTTTGCTGTACAAGTGGCTGAGGGACTCCTTCTTCTCGCACGCGGTCAGGGATTCTGCAGGCGCTTCCCAGCCCTCCTCATGCGCCGCAGTGTGCTGAAAGAAGTAGACGCTGTTACGGGAGCCCTTTTCAAAGAGCCGCGCAACGTCAGGGCGGCTCAGGCAGGCAGCAGCAATCAGGTGCAGCTGCTCGTCAGAGGAGTGGGTGAGGCCACTCATGGAGGGGTTGCTCTTCGCCGCAGCCAGCTGGTCTTCGCGCTTGCGCTTGGAGATCTCGGCGGTACTCTTGGCGTTGCTCAAGTGTGCGTTGATAGCAGCAATAGTGTGTACCCCCTCCTTCTCCAAAGCGGCCCTGAGGTCATCTTCCGACAGCGTACGGCCATCAGAATTGTTCTTGATCCTCTTCGCGTCAGCTGCCACCTTAGAGTTGTTGGCTTTGCTCTTGGCGTTGCTCTTGACTTGGCTCAAGTATGCGTTGATAGCAACAATACTGTGTACCCCCTCCTTCTCCAAAGCGGCCCTGAGGTCATCTTC
>ERZ651776.597-NODE-597-length-49595-cov-6.944020_pt1 | contig 49595 bp, 46 predicted proteins | sample MGYA00514761_ERZ651776 | MGnify/ENA metagenome assembly ERZ651776
CGGACGCCGTCCGGGCCTCGCAATGCGTAGTCGATGGCAAGTTCGGCGGTGTCGTCGAGCGGTGATACCACGTCGATTTGGACTTGGATATCGCCGAACGAGTCGACTTCGGCGAAGGTGCAACTGTCGCCAGGTTGTGGTTCAAAAGCGTTGAACCCAAACAACAAGGGCTCGATCTCGAGAATGCGGCATGTGATGCCGCTGGCACCGTCGCTACCGGTTGGCGCATCGGTGACCGTGTCCACTGTGACGCGCACTGCTTCGCCCGACTGGAGTTCCTCGATGAAATGTGTCGAGGATGCGAGTACGGCCCCACCTCGGGCGATGACCTCGTAGTCCACGGTTGCATCGCTCTGTTCCGGGAGAGGACTAATGAACGCGATTTCGATCTGCATATCGCCGAAGGAGTCGACACCTGCGTAGGAGCAGGCCCGACCATCGGCGACGTTTGAAGTGCCGGTTCCATCGCTGTCATCAGATGCGACCGGGGTAGGGGTGGGAGTCGTTGTGGTCGCGCTGTTCCCATCGCTGGCGGCTGCGTCGGTGGTGGCAACTGCCGTGGTTGATTCCACAGTCGGAGTGGGCTCTGTTGGACCCGCAGCGTTGCGTTGAGCAGTGGCGGTCGCATTCGCAATAGTGGCGTCATTGATAGTGACCGTTTCGGTTGCTGAGCAGGCTGATGCGGCCACGACAACACAGAGCAGTAGCGCAAGAGCACGAACGAAGCGGAGAAATCTCATGAGTGAAGTGTCGCATACCTGCCGGGCCATCACTGTTGCCAGAGATTGGTAGCGTTGCCGGATGAAGCCTCGAGTTTTGCCTCCTGTGATGCTTGGGTTGGCTCTCGTGGCTATCGCATGCGGGGGCGGCAGCGGCGAGTCGACCGACACCACGTCACGGGTGCCGGCCAATGCTCAGAACGAGCCCGTTGTCGAGGCAGCGGACCCGACCCCTAAGGCTGAAACAACTGAAGCCCCGGCACCAACAGCTGAGCCTGAACCAGACCCAACTACGGAACCCGAGGCTGCGCCAACTATTGCACCAGCTGAGGTGCCCTCGTCGGAATCGACGAACACCTCGGGTTCGTTGAGCAGCGGGTGTGGTGCAGGCGCAGTACCCGGAACTACCACCGTCATGTTTAATTTCGAAGGACAAGAACGGGTGTACGAGCAAGTCGTGCCTGCCGGCTATGACGACTCGACACGTTTGCCCGTTGTCTTGAACTGGCACGGTTTGGGTTCCAGTGGTGTTGAACAGCTCGCTTTCTCCGACTACACCGCCCTGGCCGACGCCGAGGGATTCATTGTGATCGTTCCAACCGGACTGGAAGACGCCACCGGCCTCAACTCGTGGGAACTCACACCTGAGCAGTTTGCGGACCGCGACGATCTGGCTTTCGCTAACACACTGCTCGACGAGGTGATTGGAACGCTCTGTGTCGACGACAGTCGGGTGTACACCACTGGAATGTCCAACGGCGGCTACTTCAGCTCGGTGCTGGTATGTGAGATGTCTGATCGAATCGCGGCAGCAGCTTCGGTCGCTGCCTTGAGTCATGCCGATAGTTGTGACCCGTCCCGGGTGGTTCCCTACATAGGTTTTCATGGCACCAACGATGAGGTTGTGCCCTATGGCGGCGGCGAATCATCGATGGCACCGGGTCAATCCGTGCCACTGTTTGAACTCAAGATCTTGGATGAGTTCGCTGAGTTTGCCGCTGCAGCAGGGTGTGACGTCGAGCCAAGGGTCGCTCAGCTATCACCAGAGGTGACGTCGTTCGACTTCCGGAATTGTGCCGACGATGTGCAGATGACCTTCTATGAGATCGAAGGCGGTGGCCACAGTTGGCCGGGTTCTGCGGTGTCGTTGGCAGTGTCTGAGGCGATTGGTCTGGGTGCGACGACCGACGAGATCAGCGCGTCGGAAACATCGTGGGCTTTTTTTCAGCAGTATTCGCTAGACAACTGACAGCGCTGCATACCCAACGGGTGGCTGTTGGAATCCGAAGCGGCACCGTGATTTGGTGGGCATCAGCTCTCGTTGGTCGAAGAAGCGTTGTCGATCATGGCCTGGCTGGCAGCGAGCAGATGGTCCGTCAGCGCAGCCTCGGCGCCGGCGACATCGTGGTCAGAAATCGCATTTACAAGGGCGTCGTGGTCGCCGGCTGCGTGCTGCACGTCCAGCAGCAAGTCCATAAGTTCGGCCATGAGTAACAGCGTCTGGTCGGCCAGACGTTCCCAGGCTTCGGTCAGGCGTTCGTGACCGGCCGTACGCACGATCAGGCGGTGAATGGCGATGTCGGCTTCGGCTCCGGCGCGGCGATCGCTGGTGCGTTGGGCCTCGGTCAGGCGTTCGACAGCGGCTCGCATCGCAGCGATGTCGTGATCGGTCGCGATCGTTGCTGTGGTAACGATCGCGAGCTTCTCGAGCGCAAGTCGAAGCGTGTAGATCTCATGGATGTCGGCTGCGGTGAGCGTGGCAACGAAGGTGCCTCGGCGGGGGACCGAGACAACAAGCCCAGACTGTTCGAGTTCTTTGAAGGCGTCTCGAACCGGCCCCCGGCTGGTGCCGAATCGTTCAGACAACTCGGTTTCGACGAGCCGGTCACCTGGGGCGACGGCGCCGGTCATAATGAGCTCGCGGATCGCTGCGGTGACGGCGTGGCCGAGGTCGACCGGCATAACGATCAGGGCACTCTCGTCGGGTTCTGTTTGGGTGGGAGAGTGGTCGGCGAGCGCCATGCGAAGAACAGTACTCTTTTCCGGTTGACGGTCAACTGTTAACAGTTAACCTCGTGCCATGGCAGCAGCATCTACCTCTGATTCGCAACCGCGCACCGATCGCCCACGCACTGAGCGACAGGGTTTGGCCGTCGGCCAGGAGCTCGACGACTTTGTGATGAACGAGGCGTTGCCAGGTTCCGGCGTGGATCCCGACGCATTCTGGGCTGGCTTCGCCGGACTGATTGCCGACTTCGCTCCCCGCAATCGTGAACTGCTCGAAAAGCGCGACGAGATCCAGGCCGCCATCGACGCCTGGCACAAGGAGCGCGTCGGACAACCACACGACGCAGCTGCCTACCGGGCATTCCTTGAAGAGCTTGGTTACCTGCAACCCGAGGGTCCAGAGTTCTCTATCGACCCGGCGAACGTCGACCCTGAAATGGCAACTATCGCTGGACCCCAGCTGGTTGTTCCCATCATGAACGCTCGGTACGCCATCAATGCGGCGAACGCTCGGTGGGGATCGTTGTACGACGCGCTCTACGGCACCGACGCACTTGGTGATCTGCCGCCCGGCGGGCCCTACAACGCGGAACGAGGCGACCGAGTTATTGCCTGGGGTCGCATCTTCCTGGACACCGCGGTGCCGCTGGCCGAAGGCTCACACGCCGACGTTGACTCCTACACAGTCGAGGCCGGCCAGATGGTTCCGGCGCTCGCCGATCCATCGCAACTTGTTGGTTGGCAAGGGGATCCAAGCGGCCCAGCAACGATCCTGCTGGTCAACAATGGCCTCCATCTGGAAATCCAGATTGACCCCGACGACAACGTCGGCGCCACCGACGCCGCAGGTGTCAAAGACATCGTGCTCGAAGCAGCCGTCACCGCCATCATGGACTGCGAAGACTCGGTCGCAGCCGTCGACTCCGAAGACAAGGCGCTGGCCTATCACAACTGGCTCGGCCTGAACCGAGGTGATCTGAGCGAAGAGGTCACCAAGGGCGACTCAAGTTTCACCCGTCGTATGAACAACGATCGCCTCTATGCATCACCGGAGGGCGGAAGTTTCATGCTGCCTGGGCGGGCCACCATGCTGGTGCGCAACGTTGGTCACCTGATGACCACACCCGCTGTGCTCGACGCCGATGGCAACGAGATCCCCGAGGGTTTACTCGACGCGATGATGACTGTGTTGTGTGCCAAACACGATCTCGACAAAACCGACGGTGACAAGAACTCGCGCACCGGCTCGGTCTATGTCGTAAAGCCGAAGATGCACGGACCCGACGAAGCCACATTCGCCGACCAGGTCTTCAGTCGAGTTGAAGAGGTCCTGGGCCTCGCCCCGAACACGGTCAAGCTCGGCCTGATGGACGAAGAACGTCGCACCACCGTGAACCTCAAGGAATGCATTCGGGCGATCAAGAGTCGGGTGGTGTTCATCAACACCGGTTTCCTCGACCGCACCGGCGACGAAATCCACACATCGATGGAAGCTGGCCCGTTCGTTCGCAAGAGTGACATGAAGGCTCAGAACTGGATCGGCGCCTACGAAGACTGGAACGTCGACGTCGGCCTGGCCTGTGGTCTGCACGGCAAGGCCCAGATCGGCAAGGGCATGTGGGCGACCCCTGACCGTATGGCCGACATGCTCGAACAGAAGATCGGTCACCCTCAGGCTGGTGCCAACTGCGCATGGGTGCCGTCGCCGACTGCGGCCACGTTGCACGCCACCCACTATCACCAGGTCGATGTGCTCGCTCGGCAGCAGGAACTCCTTGCCGGCGGACGCCGTGCCGGACTCGACGACATCTTGCACATTCCCGTAGCCACCGACACCAACTGGAGTGCCGAAGAGAAGCAGGCCGAACTCGACAACAACGCGCAGGGCATCCTGGGTTACGTCGTCCGCTGGGTCGATCACGGCGTTGGTTGTTCCAAGGTCCCCGACATCAACGACATCGGTCTCATGGAAGACCGCGCAACCTGCCGGATCTCATCGCAGCACATGGCCAACTGGCTGCGCCACGGCGTGGTTTCGTCCGACGAAGTCATGGAAACCATGAAGCGCATGGCAGTCGTGGTCGATCGTCAGAATGCCGACGACCCTGACTACGACAACATGGCACCGGCATTCGACGGCCCCGCTTTCAAGGGTGCCTGTGACCTGGTGTTGTCCGGAACCGAGCAGCCGTCGGGCTACACCGAGCCGATCCTGCATGCTCGTCGCCAAGAACGCAAAGCACTGACCGCAGGCGAGCAGGGCTGACGCATGGCCGGCCTGCTGAGCTCAGTTCGTAAACGTTTGAACCTGGAGCCAGGCGCGAAGAGCGCCGACGGCGATCCAGTTGTTGCCGAGCTCCGGGCCGCGCTGTCTGAGGACCGAGTGCGTTACGACGGTGCCGAACGGGCGTTACTCAGCCGTGATGCGTCGGTCTTCGATGGTGGTGTGTCGGGTCCGGTTTGTTTCCCGATCACTACCGCCGAGGTCCAAGCGATCATGAAGATCGCCCTGGCCCACGAACGCAACATCGTGCCCCGGGGCGCTGGTACCGGACTCGCTGGCGGCGCTATCCCGCTGGGTGCGCCCATCGTTGTTGTCGTCACCAAGATGAACAAGATCATCGAGGTCGACGAAGACAACCGCATCGCCTGGGTCGAGCCCGGCGTGGTCAATCTAGATCTCACGAGGTACCTGCATCGGTCCGGCTTTCACTTCGCTCCTGATCCGTCGAGTCAGCAGGTCTGCACCATCGGCGGCAATGTCGCCAACAATTCTGGCGGACCCCACTGCTTGGCCTACGGGGTTACGAACGCCCACGTGCAAGCGCTCGAAGTCGTGTTGCCGTCGGGGGAAATCGCCATGCTTGGTGGACTCGATGCCGAACCAGCAGGGCTTGATCTGCGGGGTGCATTTGTGGGCAGCGAAGGCACCCTCGGCATCACCACCAAGATCGCGGTGACCATTACGCCAGACGCTCCTGCGGTGAAGACATTGCTGCTGTCGTTCGAGACGGTACGCGATGCAGCAAACACGGTGAGCCAGATCATCGCAGCTGGCATGGTGCCCGCGGCACTCGAGGTCATGGACCAACGCATCACCGTTGCCGTCGAGAACTATGTGAACGCCGGTTATCCCCGCGACGCCGGTGCGGTATTGCTGGCCGAAGTGGATGGGCTCGCAGAGTCGATCGAGATCGACGCCGAACGGATCGCCCAGATCGGCAACGACAACAACGCGATCGAAGTCCGCACCGCCGCCGATGAAACCGAACGGGCAGCCTTGTGGAAAGGCCGCAAGACTGCGTTCGGTGCGGTCGCCCAGATCGCACCTGACTACTACCTACACGACACTGTTGTGCCACGGTCCCAGTTGGCCGACGTGCTCGAGAAGATCTACGCGATCGCCGATAAGTACGACCTGCTGGTCATGAACGTCTTCCATGCCGGCGACGGCAACCTGCACCCACTGCTGGTATTCGATGGCCGAGACGAGGGCATCCTCGACCGTGTCCACGCTGCGGGATCCGAGATCGTGCGAGTGTCGCTCGACGCTGGCGGTGTGCTCTCTGGCGAACACGGCATCGGTGTTGAGAAGCAGGCGTACATGGATGAGATGTTCACCTCCGATGACCTGGATCATCAGAACCGGTTGCGTCAAGCCTTCGATCCTGGCTGTCGCACCAACCCGGGCAAGGTGATCCCTATCGGTCACAGCTGCGCCGACATCCAGGCACTGCGTCAGGTCCCAACAGGCGTATGGGCATGACCGCAAAACTGCAAGTGACCGACAAGGTACTGCTCGATTTCGCTTCCGAAGTCGGCCACACCGGTCCAGTAGCCATCGAAGGCAACCGCACCCGCTGGGATCTTGGCGGTCCTGGTGACGCTGACACCCGATTACTCAAGGCCCCAACCGGCATTGTCGATTATGTGCCCGACGAAATGACGGTCACGGTGCGCTGTGGCACCACCGTCGAAGAACTTCATGCAGCGCTTGCCGAGAAAGGCCAGCGCACCGGTCTTCCTGAACGAGGCGGGACTGTGGGCGGCGCACTTGCTGTCGGCGAGAACAGCGTGCACATGCTCGGCCGTGGCCGACTGCGAGAAGCGGCGTTGCAGGTCCGGTACGTGTCCGACGATGGCCAGGTCATTACCGGTGGCGGCCCGACCGTAAAGAACGTGACCGGCTTCGACTTGCCTCGGATCATGGTTGGATCGCTCGGCACGCTCGGCCTGCTGTGCGAAGCCATTTTGCGAACCAACCCGATTCCAGCATGTACCCGGTGGTTGCAGTCCGAGTCCATCGACCCGTTTGCGGTGAGCAGCATCGTGCTGCGGCCAAGCGCCATTCTCTGGGACGGCACCACAACCTGGATCGAACTCGAAGACCATCCGGTTGCTGTCGACGCCGAACAAGCCCGGCTGGCAGCGGTTGCCGACGTCCACGAGGTCGCTGGCCCACCGGACCTGCCAGCACACCGTTGGTCACTCGCACCAGCAGCGTTACGAGACACGGCACAATTCGGCGATGGTCCATGGATTGCGTCGGTCGGCGTTGGCACCGTGTGGGCGGCACAGGCCCAGCAGGTCGTCACACCCGACCGCACGGCACAAGCCCTTGCCCAGCGGGTCAAGGAACAATTCGATCCCCACGGCCGACTTAACCCCGGACGAACCCCAGGAGTGCGCTGATGGATCTCAAACTCGATGCCGATGAGCTGAACACCTGTGTGCAGTGCGGTTTGTGCCTGCCACATTGCCCGACCTTTCGTGTGACCGGCGACGAGACCATGTCGCCTCGTGGCCGCATCGCACTCATGCGTCATGTGCAAGACAACGATGCGCCGATCACCGACGAAGTCGTCGATGCGTTCGCTACCTGCGTGCAGTGCCGGGGCTGCGAGCCGGCATGCCCGAGTGCTGTGCCCTACGGCCATTTGATCGAACAAACCCGCGAGACCCTGGTCGATATGGGCAAACTCACGCCGAAATGGCAGCAGGCTGCGCTTAAGCCGTTGGCGTCGCCGAAGCTGCTTCGTGCTGGCTCAGCTGCGCTCGCGGTGATCAACAAGACAGGCCTGTTGCCTGATCGTTTGGGTTTGCCCGGCGAACTCCCAATCAGGCAACAGCCGCTCGTTGCGTCCGGCGACGATGTCTGGATGTTCACCGGTTGTGTCATGGACGCCTGGCAACGAGATGTCCACCAGGCCACCCAACGGGTGATCGAGGCCGCTGGTTTCGGTGTGCGGCCAACCAGCGATACAGCACCCTGTTGTGGTGCCTTGCAATCACATGCTGGCATGGGCGACGAGGCCCGCAAGCTTGCCCGCAAGACGATCGCAGCACTAGGCGATAAACCAATACTGGTTAACTCAGCTGGCTGTGGTGCTGCGATGAAAGAGTACGGGCACCTGCTCGGGACCGAAGAAGCCCGAGCCTTCTCGGGACGTGTCTACGACGTCAGCGAGTTCCTGGCAGACCATGTCGACAAGCTGCCGACGGTTGAACCACTCGACCTTCGTGTTGCAGTTCAGGATCCTTGTCATCTGCGTCATGTCCAGCGTGTCCACGAGGCAACCCGTGTCATGCTTCGGCCTTTCGTGCGAGAGCTGGTTGAGCTCGAAGACGACGGCATGTGTTGCGGGGCAGGCGGTGCCTACTCAGTGCTGCAACCGGAGCTGGCCGGCCAGATTCGTGATCGCAAGGTCGAAGAGATCAATCGTCACACTCCCGACGCGGTCGCCAGCGCCAACCCCGGCTGTTCCATGCATCTGGCCGCCGCCCGTGTCCCCACGATTCATCCCATGACCCTCATCGACCAAGCCATCTCCTAGCCCACCTCGACCTCGCCACGTCACGCGGGGTCAGACCCGCCGTCACGTGGGGTCAGACCCGCCGTGACGTAGGGCGAGCCTTGGGGTCCTGGTGCCGGAAACTCGTGCGTGAAAAGAGAAAGAACCCCTAGCCGTGGGGGGAATGGCCAGGGGTTCTTTAAGAAGAGAAGGCCTGCCCAGTGGTGGGGGATGGGCTGGCGCACTCTGTAGGTGAGCGGTTCCGAACGTTGTGTCGACCGCTGAGTGCTCAATCGGCGCTCACAACACAGACTTTAGGATTTGGGAATAACTACTTACCCAAATTCAGCTAGTGGGGGTCTGGGGCCCGCTGATCGACGCAATAAGTTGGTCCACAGCTTGGTCAGCCAACGCATGCATTTCGTCGTCGGTGCGGTCCTGAATCGGGTGTTCGACGAACAAGCGAGACGGATTGAAGCCAAGTGCCTTTGACTGTGCTTCGGCAGCAGTCATGAACGGATTGCTGGCTACGAACACGCCTGGGAGTCCACGGCGTTCGAGGTCGGTGATGTCATGCACACTGCATGACGTGCAGCTACCTCAATCAGCTAACGCTTCGATGACCGCATCACACTGCGATGCGATTTCGTGGCGAAGGTCAACCGGTGCTGGTTTAGCGAAGGTTGGTTTCTTATAACGTTTGACGGTTGAGCCGAGAGCGGTAAGCCGTTCTTCCACGCGGTTGAGGAAGATGTCACCCCGCGGTTTGGAGATGTCAAGCAGGCCAACAGTCAGTCCAGCGAGCGACTCGGGCCGCATGGCAGGGTCGATCTGGGTCGGCGTGGCCTCGTTGGTTGGGTCAAGGACGGTGGTCATGGCGTGATCTCCTTCGTCACAGGGACACTACCCTTTTCGCCACTCACCCAACCAGCGAAGACCGACGAAAAGAGTCCAGCGGGTCCGCCAGCATGAGCGATGTGTAGTCCGCCAGGCCTGAACTTCGGCAGCTGCATACCTGCGAAGTCGGCTGGCAGGCCTTCGTCGATGCCACCGGTGCCCCGGATGATGTCGTCGGTGTTTACCATCAGCCGTTCTTCGAGCTCGGCGCGGAATCGAGCCCGGTCCCATCCAGCATCGATGTACCTCGACATGTGTTCTGGCGACAGAACCAGTAGGGCATCGATGCCGTAGACCATACGTTTGCTATGGGTCGTCATGAGGCATTCAGCGATGTTGTTGGTTAAGGACTCAGGAGTACGCGACAGCTGGTCAACGATCAGCCTGGGTCCTTCAAGACAGAGAGCGGTGATGGCATTAACGCCCGGTTCCATGCCACGTTCTTCGGCGAGCGAGATCCACGGCGTGCCTTCTTCGTCCTCAGGAAACGCGAGCCCGATCTTGGCCGGGCTGCCTTGGGTTGCACGGTCGACACCGCCTGGCCGGCCGCCGCCGACATTACGGACAATGAGCTGGACGGCTCGGCCAATGGTCAGGTTGGCGCGATTGCCTTGGCCGAAGACATTGATGCCGCTATTCATGCCGAGTTGTTTGCGGATCGGACCGTTCACCACGAACACCGGACCAACACTCATGGTCGTAGCGAGCAGGCCATGGATGTTGAACTCGTCGGTGCAGATCGCTTCGACTGCAGCAATCACGACCGGCAGATATTCGGGCTTACATCCAGCCATTACCGCGTTTACTGCGATCTTCTCGACGGTCACGTCGATCAAGTCCGGAGCGACATTGGCCACGATGTCCGAAGCACTCCGGGTGGTGCCCTCGAGCATGCGCATGACCCGAGCTTCGGTTGGAGGCACAAGCGGTAGTCCATCGGACCATCCACGGTCGTACATGGCCTCGAAGTCGTCTTCGAGTTCAGCAAAATCGACTCGTCGAGTTACAAGACCGCTGCCGCCCATACGGGCGTTGAGTTCGTCGGCCCGGCTCGGGTCGACACTTAACGAGCCGCAGCCAGGGCGGAACCCAGGAAGAGTGATGCCCAGCTCCATATTGCCGGTAAAGGCCTGCCACTGATCGCGGCTCCAGCCAACAATCCGTTCTTCCTCAACACCATTGGCATCGACACGAATCAGTGTGGGCACGGTCTCGATGTTGTGGTGCCACGACATTTCCAGTGCAAGATCGTCTACAGCCGCGACAGACGTGGGGAAACTCACATCGTCCTGCGTATAGACGGTCAACGGTTCGTCCTTGGCGATAGCGCCAAGGACAGGATCAACGAGTTTGCAGGTTTCGCAGTCGCGCTTCACGAAAGCAACAAGCCCGGCAGAGAGTGGGGGAGGAGTCACCATCTGAGTATGACAGTCAACGTGCCGCTGGGCAGAAACCGGGACCCGGTCGCACCAAAGAATGTGGACCTAGCCGGAGTAGGACAAGGAGTCAGCGAAACGGCCGTCCGGGTCAACCAGAAAGCCAGTGTCGCCTCCGTTGTTCCAGACCGGATCACCGTCGCACCAGTACAACGAGTCAGCGGTGTTGTCACCACAGCCCGAGAACACTCGAACGTCGTCGCCACTCATCAGCACAAAACCATCAGGGAAGTAGAAACGGTGGCGGGTCGACTCGTCTCGGATCGACCAGTCGGTCATGGCTGCGTCGACATTGGTGAGGTTCGCGATCTCGATCCACTCACCGTTTGGGTTGAGGTGGTCCTGACCGGGTGCGTTGGCCTCGATCGCGATGATCACGATCTCGGCATCGAGGCCTGCGCCGCAGAAGGCCGGGTCCCACAGGCCTCGAGTGTTTGTGCTCGCGAATGCTTGAGCATCCTGCATGAGCGCAGCGTGATTGCCACCGTCTGAAAGAGCGAGTGCGCCACCGATTTCGACCATGCGAACATTAACAAAGACATCACCAACCCAGACATTGCCGAGGACCCGGCCGTACTGGTCTCGGTCGATCGACTCGATGAGCAGTTCTCGGTCCTCAGTGAGGCCTTGCAACAGGTCGCGGGCCTCTGAGCCGAAACATGCGCTGGCTTCAGGTGCATTCAGTCCAAACAGCCGGACCTCGTCGGAGTCGCCGGTGTCGACCCACCGAATGTCGAAGCTGTCACCGTCGGCGAGCCGGTCGACCTCGGCGGCGCGTGCGTTGGGCGGGGCAACGGGGTGGGCCGAGAGGTTTTCGTTACCGGTAACGACCGCGTCGTCGGAGCCCAGTTGGCTACCGCTGGAACCATCGGTCTGGGGTGTGGCCGTCGAAGGTTCGTCGATGGCAGTTGTGGTGGTGTCTGTGCCCTGGCCTGGGACCAGGACAAAAAACAGCACGCCGACAGCGAGGGATAACAAGATGAACAGTACGCGCCTCATAGCAACACACCCTGCCTGGATTTACGCCCCGGGGGCGAGTGAACACTCAGTCGTCGAGGTGGAGATCTTGGATCTCGGGGATCGACTCAAGTTCGCTGTCGGCAAGTACACCCTGCAACACGGCGCGGGTGCTGAACAGACGGTCGCGGGCCAACTTCTCGGCCTCGACCAGTCGGCTAATTTGCGAGCGACCGTCGGCAACGATCCGGTCGACACGTTCGCGTGCAGACGTCTCGGCATCTTCGGAGATCCGCTGGGCTTCGGCACGAGCCGTAGCGTGCATCTGCTGCGACTCAACCTGCGACTCTTTGATGAGACGCTGCGATTCTTCGCGTGCCTTGGCAATGATGCTTTCGGCTTCGGCCTTGGCATCGTCGACCTGACCTCGGATGTCAGCGAGTTCGGCCTCGGCCGCTGCAACGGCAGCGTCAGATTCGGCCTTAGCTTTCGCAATCTCGGCTTCGGATCGGGCCTTGGCGGCTTCGGCTTCGGCTTCGATTTCTGCGGCCGTCTGCTCTGCGGCAAGACGAGTGCGCTCATCGAACGCAGCAGCTTCGTTCTTTATGGACTCGGCTTCGCCCTCGGCCCTGGTGCGGGTGGTTTGTGCGTACTGCTCGGCTTCGATGCGGGTCGTCTTGGTGTACGAGTCGATCTCGGATCGAATGTCGTTGGCGTATTCTTCGGCCCGGCTACGAGCGGTGCGGGCGTACTCGTCGGTTTCGAAGCGGACCCTGCGGGCATGATCGTCGGCGTCGCCACGGGTTGACTCGGCGAAGTCGTGCGCCGATTCGCGTTGCTCGCGGATCTTCTCCTGGGCTTTCTGGGTGTCAGCCGTGATTGACTCACGAGCCTCTTTGAGCATCTCGTCGGCCCGGCGGACGGCGTCTTCGCGGATCGAAAGCGAACTCTCATGCGCCTGGCGGAGAATGCCTTCGATTTGATCGCCAACGACAGTGAAATCGTTGTCGCTGAACGGTGAGGCGATCGAGAGCTCGGCGGCGGCTTGTTCGGCTGCTGCTTGTTCGGCGGCGGCTTGTTCTGCTGCAGCCCCGTCGTCGACAATCTCCGCATTCTCGATGTCGTCATCGCTAAGGCCTGGCACGGTGATGGGAGTAACTTCTCCGGTCACCGGTTCGGCTCCGCCAGTATCGGTAGCTTCGAATGGCACGTCGATAGTGAGTGCCGCCGTATCTCGCACGTCGATGCTGGGGGGATCAAGGGTCGGCACGTCGATAGCGATAGGTGGGACTTCACCAGTTGGTAGTCCTTCATCGATTGAAGGTGTACCCAGCGACGGTGCATCGATGGTCGGCAGATCACTGCTCGGTAGTGCGATGGTAGGTACGTCGATACCCGGTACAACGAAATCGGGGACGTCGATACTTGGAGCAACGAAATCGGGGATGTCGATGCTCGGGACGTCGATGCTTGGGACGTCGATCGATGGGGTCGAGATCGGCGGAACCTCGCCGGTGGGCAGCCCAGCGTCGAGGGTAGGGACGTCGATCTTTGGAACGACTGGCTCGGCAGTCGGGGCCTCGATACGCACCGTGTCGGCGGTTGGGGGAGCGAGGTCGCCGCTCGCTTCTCGCATGCGCTCAGACATCGAGAGGCCAGGCGCAGGCGTATCAGTACTTGGTGTGTCAGCAACCGGCACGGTTGGTGACTGACGTGATGTGTCGGTGCTGCTCAGGCGACGTTCGAGTTCGTCAGCGAGCTGGGTGAGGAAGGCTCGAACCTCTTCGCGATCAAGGCCACGCCACACGACGTCGAATTCATGAGTCCGGATTGCGTCGGGTTGAAAGTCAGCCGGGAGCGCCGGTGGTGGACCCGTATCTTCACCAAGCACTTCGACTGCGAGTGCGATTCGTCCCAGATAAGCAGCGACGTCATGTTTTTGGTAGCCCCGAAGACCGGAATCAAAGGCATCAGCTTTTGAGCGAAGCAGATCGGGGTCGAGCAACATAATTATGGTATCTCCGCAGGAGGCGCGTATCGAAAGGGGGTCGACACTACGTAATGTCGACCCAACGAACCGAAATGCTAGCTCGCAGTTTGAAGGAGGGCGTGAACTCGCATCCATAAACTTGTCTGCAAACTTGTTTGCAAACTTGTCTGAGCGTCATCACACACGCAGATATTGCGCACGCACGAGGAGACAGTCACGACCGACGACCTGGGATGTCCGGATAGAGCGGGTGAAGGGAGTCGAACCCTCATCATCAGCTTGGAAGGCTGAGGTTCTAGCCATTGAACTACACCCGCTAGACGTCTCAGAGCTTACCGGAAGTGCCGCCCATGAGAGGTCTTCTTTCGCGAACGACGCGAAGTTGCCACAGACGCGGCTCGTTAGGTAGTTGCGACTGCGCGAGGCCGTAGCCAGAAAACAGGATTGCGAGCGGAGCGAGTGATCCGGCCTACCCCTACACTCACTGCGGTGAAGACCACCGTTGAGGAACTCGACGACAACAAAGTGAAGTTGTCTATCGAAATTGAAGCCGCAGAATTCGAAATTGAGGTCGCAAAGGCCTTTAAGAAGATCGGGCGCGATGTCAACTTGCCCGGCTTCCGGAAGGGCAAGGTGCCCCGCAAGGTGCTCGAGGCCCGCTTCGGGAGTGGCATGGCCAGGGGCCAGGCACTCGAAGACAGCATTCCTGACTATTTCCTGACCGCCATTGGCGACCAGGAAATAGACATGATCAGCCCGCCCGAGTACGACATCACCTCGGGGATCGAAGAGGGAGACCTGGTCTTCGACGCAGTTGTTGTCGTTCGTCCGTCCGTGGACATTTCTGGCTACGACAGCATCACCGTCGAAATTCCGGCGCCAGCACCGACCGATGAAGAGATCCAAGAACGGATCGATAGTTTCCTCGGCCAGTTCGGCGAGCTGGCATCGGTCGAGCGAGCAGCGGCAGACGACGACACCGTCACCATGGACATCGCAACTACCCATGATGGCGAAGAAGTCGAGGGCCTTACCGCCAGCGAGTACTCCTACAAGATTGGTTCCGGCGGCCTTGTAGCCGAACTCGACGACAACCTCCGCGGCGCCAGCATTGGCGACAAGCTTGAGTTCGACGCCGAACATCCAGATCCAGACGAAGACGGCAAGCTCAGCTTCGTCATCGAGATCAAAGACATCCAAGAGCAGGTTCTTCCTGAACTCACCGACGAAGTTGTTGCCGACGCAACCGACTTCGCCACCGCTGATGAATGGCGTGCCGACCTCGTCGACCAGATGACCAATGGTAAGGCCGCACAGTCGAACAACCTGTGGCGCGAAAAGGCCGCCGAATCACTTGGTGCGCTCGTTGACGACGAGCCCCCAACAACTCTGATTGACACCGAGGTCCGCAATCAGGTCGAAGACATGGCTCGCCGACTCCAGCAAATGGGTATCGGCTTCGAGCAGTACATGCAGATGACCGGTACCAGCGTCGATGACATGTTCGAGCAAATGCGTGAACCGGCTACTGCATCGGTCAAGGTCGACCAAGCATTGCGAGCGCTGGCGGCCGCCGAAGGGCTGAACGCCACTGATGACGACCTCGATAACGAGTTCAACGAGTTGGTCGAAGGAACCGGCATGACGCTCGAGGATCTCAAAGCGCAGATCTCGACCAAAAACCAGCTCATGCTGATGAAAGCCGACATCTCCAAGCGCAAGGCGGTCGACTGGTTGCTCGAGCGAGTACAAGTTGTCGACGAAGATGGGAACACCATCGACAAAGATGCGTTAGAACTCGCAGCGCAACCTCCTGAAGATGATCAAGAAGACGATCACGACCACGCCAGCGACACAGAAGAAGAGTAAAACTCCCTCATGACGACGATTAACCCCCGCAACTACATGGTCCCGAGTGTTATCGAGCAGACCAACCGAGGCGAACGAGCGTACGACCTCTACAGCAAGTTGCTCAAAGAGAACATCATCTTCTTGGGTACACCAATCGACGATACGATCGCCAACCTCGTCTGTGCCCAACTGTTGCACCTCGAGAGCGAGAACCCAGATCGCGATATCAACCTGTACATCAACAGCCCTGGTGGCGATATCAACGCGCTGTTCGCAATCTACGACACCATGTCGTATATCAAACCAGACATCGCCACCATCTGTTTCGGTCAGGCAGCTAGCGCTGCAGCCGTACTCCTCGCAGCGGGTGCCCCTGGCAAACGTCTTGCGCTTCCGCACGCCCGAATTCTGATTCATCAGCCATATGCCGGCGCCCAGGGTCAGGTCTCCGATCTGCAGATCGCATCAGACGAGATTCAGCGGATGAAGCGTTCGCTCGAAGAAATCCTGTCGGAACACACGGGTCAGACGGTCGGAAAGATCAGCACTGACACCGATCGTGACTTCGTCATGACGGCGCAACAAGCCAAGGAATATGGCATCATCGACGAAGTCATCGACACTCGTAATGTCGTCGACACGTCAGGTGCAATCAAAGCAATCGATTGATGTAATCGGACACGTTCGGATTTCTGACGCAACTCCCTGCCTGCGCTTGGCGCGTCGCCTAGAGTTTGCGCCGGGACGGAGTCATCGAGGCGCAGTGTGCGACTCGATCACCTCAATTAGGGAGAAGTATCGCCGGTGGCGAAATTCGGAGACAGCGGGGAACTGCTGAAATGCTCGTTCTGCGGTAAGTCGCAGAAACAGGTCAAGAAACTCATCGCTGGCCCGGGTGTCTATATCTGCGACGAGTGCATCGACCTGTGTAACGAGATCATCGAAGAAGAACTCGCAGAACCGGCAGAACTCGGCTTCGACGAACTCCCGAAACCTCGTGAAATCAACGCGTTCCTCGACGAATACATCGTTGGTCAAGAGACGGCCAAACGCATCATGTCGGTGGCGGTCTACAACCACTACAAACGTGTCGAAATCGGCCAGAGCGTCGACGATGTCGAACTGCAGAAGTCGAACATCATGCTTATTGGACCTACGGGTACCGGTAAGACCCTCATGGCCCAGACGTTGGCCCGCATGTTGAACGTGCCGTTTGCGATTGCCGACGCCACTGCGCTGACAGAAGCTGGATACGTCGGCGAAGACGTTGAGAACATTCTGCTCAAGCTCGTGCAGGCTGCCGACTACGACGCCAAACGGGCTGAGACTGGCATCATCTACATCGATGAGATCGACAAAATCGCTCGCAAGAGCGAGAACCCATCGATTACCCGAGACGTTTCGGGCGAGGGCGTGCAGCAGGCGCTGCTGAAGATCCTTGAGGGCACCTCGGCATCGGTGCCGCCTCAGGGCGGGCGTAAACACCCCCACCAAGAATTTATCCAGATTGACACCACCAACATCTTGTTCATCTGTGGTGGTGCGTTCGCTGGGCTCGAAGACATCGTTGAACAACGGATAGGTCGAGGTGGTGTTGGCTTTGGCGCTGACATCGTGAATCCAAACGACAAAAATATTGGCGAACTGTTCGACCAAGTGCAGCCTGAAGACCTGATGAAGTTCGGCCTGATACCCGAGTTCATCGGCCGTTTACCGGTGATTGGTTCGGTAGCGCACCTGGACCAGGAAGCGCTCATCCAGATCCTCACCGAACCCAAGAACGCACTCGTCAAGCAGTACCAGCGCTATTTCGCCTTCGAGAGCGCCGAGCTGGTGTTTACCGACGAAGCACTGTTGGCCATCGCCAACGCTGCGCTCGAGCGGGGAACTGGTGCTCGTGGACTGCGTTCCATTCTCGAAGAAACACTGCTCGACGTCATGTACGAGCTTCCCGGTGCCGAAGACATCGCCCGAGTCGAGGTCACCGCTGAAGCTGTTGCCGGCATCAGCCCGCCACTGTTGCTGAGTGCCAAAGACCTGTCAAAACGCGCCGCCAGCTGATCCGATCCCCCCGCATGACCAATATTTGGTGGGAAACTCTCGACGATCGCGGGTGATCTCCTCAATTTTGGTAGAGACTAACGCTCAATGACTTTTGAACGTGAACTGCGTTGGCTTGATGCGCAGGTGAGCCTTGAGGCCAAGGGCCTTCCGAAGGCAGGCGCAACCCACGGGTTGGGCAACGATGCGATTCGTTCGCTGCTGCAGTTGCTGGGTGATCCACAGCTAGACGCCCCTGTGATCCATCTGACCGGAACCAATGGGAAAGGCTCGACCGCCCACATGATCTCGCTGATCTTGCGGGAGCACGGCCTGCGAGTTGGCACCTATGGCAGCCCCCATGTGAGCGTCATCAACGAGCGCATCCAGATCGACGCTGAACCGTTGACCGATGACGAGTTTGCCGATGCACTCGAAGTTGTTCGGCTGGCGGCGGAGCATGGCGAGGTGGCAGCATCCTGGTTCGACATCGTCACTGCGACCGCCTTTCGAGCCTTCAGTGATGCCGCAGTCGATGTGATGGTCATCGAAGTGGGCATGCTCGGACGTTTCGACTCAACCAATGTGGTCGACGGCGTCGTCTCCGTCGTTACGAACATCAGCAAGGATCACACCGATGGAGCGGAGGGGTGGCGCGAAGCTATTGCCTTGGAGAAGGCAGGCATCGTTAAACCAGGGTCCACGCTGATCCTGGGCGACATCGACGATGACCTCCACCACTTCTTCCAAGACGAAGGCCCAAGCAGCGTCATACGATTCGGGCCCGAGGTGGAACTGATGGCCAATGCGCTGGGTGTTGGTGGCCGGGTCATCGATGTCCGCACTCCTCGCGATGTCTACGACGGGGTGATGGTTTCCCTGCATGGCCGGCACCAGGGGGTGAATGCAGCGCTCGCGATTGCTGCCGCCGAAGCGTTCCTCGATGGCCCGCTTGAGCGCGATCACCTCGACGCAGCGCTCGGCCAAGCGGTCATGCGTGGTCGGTTCGAGGTGTTAGCAGCGGAACCGATCATCGTGATCGATGGCGCACACAATCCTCACGGCGCTCGCACGGCAGCCAAAACCTTCGCCGAAGCGTTCACGCCATTTGGGCAGCGCATGCTCATCGTGGGCATGATGGACGAGAAAGATCCTGTCGAGATGCTGCAGTCACTCGACGCGACTTCCGTCGAGATAGTGATCTGTTGCGAACCCGATTGGCCACGAGCAATGCCCGCGGTGAAGTTAGCCGATGCCGCTCGTTCGATCGGGATCGAACCCGATATCGCAACAAGTCCGTCTGATGCCATCGAGTTGGCGCTGTCATACGCCTCCGAAGGTGATGCCATCCTGGTGGCGGGTTCGTTGTACGTCGCGGGAGCAATCCGTGACCGCATCCTCGGTGATCGCGACCAGCGAGGGCACCAACTGGAGCAGTGAGCTTCTGCCCCCGTGCCTCGGTCGGTATGCCTTGTGGCAGCACTTGGGCGAATGCACCGTGTTTCCGAGACGACAGCGATAACTTGGCGCAGTGAATCGCACTCTTGTTCTCTGTAAGCCCGATGCTGTTGAGCGCCGTCTCGTCGGCGAAGTCGTCCGTCGTTTCGAAACCAAAGGCCTGTCGGTCGTTGCCATGCGTATGTTGACGATCGATGCCGAGTTGGCCGGCCAGCACTATGCCGAACACGTTGGCAAACCGTTCTATGACGGCCTGGTCGAGTTCATCGGCCGTTCGCCAGCTGTCGCGTTGGTGCTCGAAGGTACCGACGACACCTGGTCGATGGTGCGCAATGTGATGGGCGCAACCAATCCAGCCGAGGCTGCACCCGGCACGATTCGTGGCGATCTAGGCACCCTGTTCACCGAGAACCTCGTGCACGGTTCAGACTCCGCCGAATCAGCGGCCCGCGAGATTGCTTTGTTCTTCCCCGAACTGGGCTGAACCCAATCACTTCTTCGTTGATCGAGGTCGGCGCCCTGTTGCAGGAGTAACGAGGCGCGGCCTCGGTTTTATCGTTTTCACGCCGCATCACGCAGCATCTGCACCGGTTCGGAACCTCGAAGAACCGGTGGCTAGAGTGTCTGGTGTGCGCAGTGGTGCGAGTGAGGCAACTCTTTGTTGCAGTTTCTTTACAGAAGGGGCATATCCTGGCAGGGTGTCCCTATGTAGCACTGTGCCTACGCGCAGACTATGTATGTACCTGTCGCCCACAGAGCCGCCTAACCATGCGCAGCATCACGATATGAGCAGCACAGCATCATGAGCAGCCTCTTTACATGAGCAGCCTATTTAATAGCGTCGCCGGACTCGTGAGTCGAGACATGGCGGTCGATCTCGGCACCGCCAACACCCTGATCTATGTTCGCGGTGAAGGCATCGTGCTCGACGAGCCGTCGGTGGTTGCGGTAAATGTCCACGATGGCAAGGCATTGGCAGTCGGATCCGACGCGAAACGCATGATTGGTCGCACTCCGAACCACATTCAAGCGATCCGGCCCCTCAAAGATGGCGTTATCGCCGACTTCGATGTGTGTGAGCGCATGTTGCGCCACTTCATCCAGAAGGTGCACCCAAGCCGATTCGCCAAGCCGCGTATGGTTATTTGTGTTCCATCGGGCATCACTGGTGTCGAGAAACGTGCCGTGCAAGAGGCTGCCGAGTTCGCGGGAGCGCGCCGACCTGCCTTCATTATTGAAGAACCTATGGCTGCGGCGATCGGTGCTGGCCTCCCGGTGCAAGAACCTGCTGGCAACATGATCGTCGATGTCGGCGGCGGCACGACCGAAGTCGCCGTAATCTCACTCGGCGGTGTCGTGGTGAGTCGATCGGTGCGTGTCGGAGGCGACGAACTCGACAACGCCATCATGCAGTACGCAAAGAAACAACATGGTCTTGTGTTAGGTGAACGCACCAGCGAAGACGTCAAACTGGCGTTGGCTTCGGCATGGCCGCTGCAAGAAGAGATGTACGCCGAGGTGAGGGGCCGTGACCTGGTTACTGGACTTCCGAAGACCGTGGTGACCTCCACGATCGAGGTCCGCGAGGCTATTCAAGAACCTGTCTCGTCGATTGTCGATGCGGTCAAGGTCACCCTCGATAACACCCCGCCCGAACTTGCCGCCGACATCATGGAACGCGGCATCATGCTCGCTGGCGGTGGTGCGCTGCTTGCCGGCCTGCCACAGCGATTGCACAACGAAACCGGCATGCCGGTCATGGTTGCCCCAGATCCGTTATACGCAGTTGCACTCGGTTCTGGTCAGACTCTCGAAGAGTTTGACGCACTCAAGGACGTTCTCTTCTCGTCGGCGCACGACTGAACCCCCAGCGGGTGGTAAGTCCCCACCTGCATGATGTATGTCCGTACTTGACCCGCGCCGCCGTCGCCGAACAACACTCATACTGCTACTCCTGACGTCGATCACCTTGCTGTCGCTCGACTACCAAGGTTTTCGGCCGCTCAACCAGGTGCAGTCAGCGGTTCGAAGCATCGTCGATCCGCTCGCTGGTAGCTCCGACTCGGTGACCTCCCCAATCACCAATGCGTGGCGGTCCTTCAGCGAGTTTGATGACCTCGAGGAGGAAAACACCCGGTTGAAGGATGAGCTCGCGGAACTGCAAGGCAACTCCATCCAGGCAAGCGCAGCAGAGGGCACGCTACGTGCCCTGCTCGAGGAGATCGAGATTGATTACATCGGCGGCGCAGACACGATTGTCGCTCAGGTCATCGACCGCCCCAGCAACTTCGAGAGCTATTCGATAGAGATCGATCGGGGTACGAACGACGGGTTACGTCGTGGTATGCCGGTCGTCACCAGCGCTGGTTTGGTCGGACGTGTCAGCGAGGTACAAGACGGTTTCAGTCAGGTCCGCCTGCTTCACCAGCCTGACTTCCCGCTTGGAATCCGAGTCGTGGGCGCTGGCGAAGTAGCGCTCGCACGGGGCCAAGGGATCGGTGAAGATCTGCAGGTCAAGGAGGGGATCACCGAAGAAACAGCGATCAAGGTGGGGGACCCGGTCGTCACCAGCGGCATCGAAGGAAGTTCGTACCCACCGGACTTAGCGGTCGGCGTCATAAGTGGTGTTGAGTTCGATTCGCAACTACTCGAACAAGAAATCAGCGTGCGGCCCGTTGCTGATCTCACAGATCTTCGCTTCGTGACGGTAATTCTGTGGACAGTTGATGGAGACTCAACACCGTGACACAGCTTGGGACACAGCTTGGGACACAGCTTGGGACACAGCTTGGGACACAGCTTGGGACACAGCTTGGAACACAGCGTGAAGGCCAGGTTGCACGATGAGGTCGGCATGGGGCCTGCGTGTGGTCTTGATCGCCATGTTGGTGCTGATCTTCCATCTTGATGTCTCCCCGGATTTGCGCATTGCCGGGGTCGCTGCAGAACTGCCACTAGGTTTGGCGATTGCTGCAGGCCTCGCCGGTGGGGCCGAACGAGGCGCGTACTTTGGATTCTTCTTCGGCTTTGCTGTGGACCTTTTCTTCTTTACCCCAATTGGTCTGCGAGCGCTGATTTTCGGGATAATCGGCTGGGCTGCTGGTCATCTCTTTCTCGATCGGATCGAAGAGTCGCCGGTGATGTCAGCAGTGGCAATTGGCAGTGGAACTGCTCTGGGGCTCACTGCGTTTGCTGGTCTTGGGATAGCGCTCGGTGAGACGGCGCTGCTCGAATCGCCGATCACCCGCATCGTGCTGATTGCCTCGTTGATCAACGCGGTGCTGGCGGTGTTGCTTATGTGGGTGGCGCATTGGATGTGGGCCGTGGATCCAATGGGGCAGAAACGGTTCGCCACATGAACGACCGGTCGCCGCTCCGGCTGGCGATGTTGGGGGTGCTGGTTCTCGGCCTTTTTGTGTCGCTCTTTGCGCGCCTGTGGTATTTGCAGGTTGCCGAAGAGCAGCGAGACGCGGCACAACAAGTGGCGCAGGAAAATTTGTTCCGCACCGTGTACACCTCGGCGCCCCGGGGTCGAGTGCTTGATCGCAACGACAATGTGTTGATCGATAACCGACTCGTCAACGAGGTTGTGGTCGACAAGTTCTCGCTGAATGAGTCGCTTCCTCGTGAATCGGATCGCCGTGAATTTGCCATCAAGTTGGCGCGCGAGATCAGCTCAGCTGGGCGGCTCATCAAGGCTGCAGATATCGAGTCGGCGTTGAGGGACCCCAGGTACGGACCGTTCGATGTTGTGCCAATCGTCAAGGATGTCCCCGAACGCTTCAGCATCTTGATCGGCGAGCGCGAAGACGATTTCCCTGGTGTCGAAGTCCGTAAAACCAATGTTCGTTTCTACCCCTATGGCCAACGGGCGTCCCACCTGCTTGGTTACGTCGGAGCGATCAACGCTCCGACCTATGAGCAGGTGCGTGAAAGCGTCAAGCTGTACCAACCAACCGACGAAATCGGTATTACCGGGGTCGAGGCCAGCTTCGAAGACATCTTGAGAGGAACACCGCAGGTCGAAGTCATCGAGGTCGATGCCGCAGGAGACCGCATCGCCGTTATCAGCGCGGCCGAAGCTGTTCCTGGTAACGATGTGCGGCTGACCCTCGATATCAACCTGCAGGCGCTCGTGGAGCAGGAGCTGTCCAATGGCATTCGAAGTGCCCGCCAGCGGCTTGACGATACCGATGAAGACAATATTGTGCCGTATAACGCTCCCGGCGGGGCAATGGTGCTGCTTGATCCTGATGGTTCGCGGATCCTGGCCATGGCGTCGTATCCAACCTATGACCAGCGGTTGTTCTTGGGTGGCATTAGCCAGCGGGCGTACGACGTCCTAGACGCAGACGAAACCAAACCGCTATTCGACCGAGCTGCACAAGCTGAATATGCACCTGGCTCGACCTTCAAGCTGATCACCGCCTACGCAGCGCTGGACTCAGGCCTGCTTGGGGCCCGCGGTTACCTCAAACGTAGCCAGTTCCTGGTCGACGAGGGTACGTGGGCGATTCCTGGATGTGCTGGTCCTGGTTGTGTGTTGCGGAACGCAGCCAACAAGGATCTGGGTGCGGTCGACCTGGAGCTGGCCATCACCGAGTCGAGCAATGTGTTCTTCGGCCAGTTGGGTTACCAGTTCAACGTCCGCCAGGGGTTCCAGTCACAACAACTCATCGATGCTGCTCAAGATTTTGGATATGGGCTGGACTATGCGGCTGTACCGAATGCAAATGCAGGCCAGGTCCCCGTCCCCGCGAGCGCTGGTGAGTCAGCCAATATGGCCGTGGGCCAGGGTTTCGTGTTGGCCACCCCGCTGCAGATCGCGAACTCCTATGCAGCGATAGCGAACCGCGGTCAGGTCTACTCACCGATGCTCGCCGAAGCCGTCATCGACGCAGCCACCAACGAAGTCCTTCTCGAGTTCCCGACCCGGCTCATCCATGAGCTCTATATGCCCGATGAGTTCTATGGCCCCCTTGTCGACGGGCTCGCCGGCGTGACTCAGAGCGAAGAAGGCACCGCCTATCTGGCGTTTGAGTCCTTCCCGAGTTCGTCCTTCACGGTCTGCGGTAAGACAGGAACCGTCGAAAACCCGCCAAAACAGGACAACGCAGCGTTTGCCGCGTTTGCTCCGTGCCAGAATCCCCAGTATGCGGCGGTTGCCTATATCGAACAGGCCGGCCTGGGCGGTGACTCGGCAGCACCAGTCGTAGCTGCCGTGTTCGGCCGAATTGCTACCGGCGACATCGATGTTGTTCCCACCGAAGCAGAAGCTGATGACCTCATCAGCGAAGCAGATGCGCTGGCGGCTGAAGAGGCCCGCCTGCAGTCCGAGGTCGAAGCTGCTGCTCAAGCTGAAGCTGAACAACTCGCGGCGGAGCTTGCGGCCGCGAATCCAGATGGTGTTGGTGACTTCGAGGTACTTGTGCCAGATGGATCCGATCAGGCCGCATCCCCAGCCAGACTGGACGAAGCCGAAGCGCCGGGCGAAAGTGAAGAGTCAGACCGAGACGACGTGCTTGTGTTGGTGCCTGACCCCGAAGGAGATGGCGAACCATGACGATGATCCAGACATCAGGTTCCCTCAACCCTCGTAGCGACCCTGCGTCGCCGTGGTGGCACGTCGATATTTCACCAGTGCTGGCCACGATAGGGCTCGGAATCATCGGACTCTTCGGTATCTACAGCGCAACCCGAGGGCGCGACGACGAGAACTACATCACTACCTTTGTCGAACGACAAACCATATTTCTTGTCATTGGTCTGGTCTTGGTCGTCGGAATTGTCTTCTTCGACTATCGCTGGCTTCTCCGATTGGCACCACTCGCGTTTTTCGCCACGATTGCACTGTTGACTCTTGTGTTGTTCGCAGGCGTCGAAGTAAACGGCGCAACGTCGTGGTTCGAGTTCGGGGGTTTCCGGGCCCAACCCTCGGAGTTCGCCAAGATTGGTTTGATCGTTACGATCGCAGCGCTCCTGAGCCGGAATCGTTATGGCACGTTGCCGCTCAGTTCGCTGATCACCATCATCGTGGTCGCGTGTGTCCCCATTGGTCTGGTCGTGCTGCAGCCCGATATCGGTACCGCGATGGTGATGCTGACCATTACCGCAGCCATGTTGATGGTTGGTCGAGCCGAGGCCCACCACCTGATGTTCCTGGTGCTTGTCGCTGCTCTGGCCGTCGGCTTGTTAATGAACTCCACGCTGCTACAGGACTATCAGCGGGCTCGACTCGAGTCGTTTCTTGATCCGGCGGCAAACAGCGTGGCGGCCTACAACCAAGAGCAGGCGCAGATAGCGATTGGCAATGGCGGTATCACCGGAACTGGTTTTGGGAAAGGAACTCAAACCAAGTCAGGACTTGTGCCCGAGCAGCAGACCGACTTCATCTTCACCGTTATTGGCGAAGAGTTCGGTTTTGTCGGGGGCAGCGTCGTGCTCGGTTGTTTTGCTCTGCTGCTGTGGCGGCTCTATCGCATGGCCAGATTGGCGGGTGACGCCTTCGGTAGTTATTTGATAACCGGCGTGTTCGCCATGTTCGCGTTCCAGATGTTCCAGTCGATCGGGATGACCATGGGCATTATGCCGGTCACCGGTATTCCGTTGCCGTTCGTGTCGTCTGGCGGTTCATCGGTGATCGCGTCGTACATCGGCGTCGGTATCGCTCTGTCGGTTCACATGCGGCGTTTTACAGCCGGCATCGATGATGAGGTCGGGCAGCTCGGTTGACCAGCTGCTGATACCGCGCTCGCGATGCAGGCGGCATGTGTCTCAGCCCCGGACTCCCGCCTGGTAAAGGCCGTCTGTTGCCGACCAAGTGGGGTGGGGTATCGGGGCGGGGTGTGGCGGCGAGTCCTCGGGCGGCCGCTCGGTAGTCAGCGTTGGCCAACTCGGGACATAGATGCCGCCAGGTGTTGACTGAATCGAGGAAATCATGCAGACACAAGGTTCGAGAGCCACGCGACTTCGGGCCACACAACCTCGGGCCGCGCGACTTCGGGCCACACAACCTCGGGCCGCGCGACTTCGGGCCGCGCGACTTCCAGCCCGTCAACGTCTGTCGCTTCTATGCGTAAGTCGTCCGACACACAATCTCCTATCGACGCTGCAAACGTCGCCAATTGTTCTGCCATGGCGGTAGTCGAACCACCTCTATGGTGATCGGCGAAAAAGCTGCTTCGCCTGCACAAGTAACAGTTAGGCAGGGAAGTTAGGGCGAGCGAGGTTCAACGGCGCATGGGTGTCGTGCAATGAGCCGGGGTCCGTGGCTCGTTGACGGCTATCCTCATTCGAATGTCTTCGTCACTTTGGGATCAGCTAGAGCCACTGCTCGCCCGGGTGGAAAAACCTGCCCGTTATATCGGCTGTGAGGACGGCGCGATCGAGCCCGAATACACCGACGGTGTGGTCAGCTGGTTGCTGACGTACCCGGATACCTATGAGATCGGCCTCCCCAATCAGGGCCTGCAGATCCTGTACGAAATCCTGAACGAACGCAACGACGCTGTGGCTGAACGTTCCTATGCGCCCTGGACCGACCTCGAAGCCGAGATGCGTGAGCACAACCTGCCACTCTTTTCGGTTGATACACACCGCCCGGCTCGTGACTTCGATGTCATTGCCTTCAACCTGTCGTCTGAACTCGTCTACACGAACGTGTTGAACTGCATCGACCTCGCTGGTGTGCCGATTCGGGCAGAAGATCGTGATCACACCCACCCCATCGTCGGCGCGGGTGGCCATGCAACCTTTAACCCGGAGCCAATGGCCGCATTCTTTGACTGGGTCGGACTCGGCGACGGCGAAGAAATTGTCGGCGACGTCACTGCTGTTGTTAAGGCATGGAAAGACTCTGGCAGTACCGATCGCGAAGAAGTCTTGCGAGAGATGTCCAAGATCCAGGGTGTCTACGTGCCCTCCATGTACATGCCTTCGTTCGAAGAGGGTGTCACGGACACGCCGAAGCTCGTGGCAATGACCCCACGTTTCTCCGATGTGCCCGAAGTCGTCGAGAAACGCACGGTTGCTGACCTGGCCGATTGGCCCTACCCCAAGAACCAGCTTGTTCCGTTGACCGAGGTCGTTCACGACCGTCTCAGCGTCGAGGTCTTCCGGGGTTGCACCCGAGGCTGTCGGTTCTGTCAGGCCGGCATGATCACCCGCCCGGTGCGCGAACGCCCGGCCGAGCAGGTCCGGCAGATGATCCAAGATGGTGTGCGCCGCACCGGTTACGACGAGGTTGCGCTTACATCGCTTTCGACCGCTGACTTCAGTGGCATCGTCGATGTCGTCAAGGCAACAATCGACGACGAAGAGATGGGCTGCAGCGACGTCTCGGTGTCGTTGCCAAGCCTGCGCGTCGATGCCTTTACTGTGGATATCGCGGCCGAACTGCAACGTGGTCGCCGCTCCGGGCTCACATTTGCTCCCGAGGCCGGCACATGGCGTATGCGCCAGGTGATCAACAAGCTGATCACCGAAGAAGACCTGTATGCCTCGGTCGAGGGTGCGTTCTCCCAAGGCTGGCGCCGAGTCAAGTTGTACTTCCTGACCGGCCTGCCAACCGAAACCGACGAAGACACACTCGGTATTGCTGAACTGGGCCGCAAATGTGTTGAGATCGGCCGCAAGTACACGAATGCGGCATCGGTCACGGTGTCGGTGGGTGGCTTCGTGCCCAAGCCGTTCACCCCATTCCAGTGGTTCGGACAGAACACGATCGAAGAGCTAAACCGCAAAATTTACCTGCTGCGAGACGAGGTCAAGAAGACCAAGGGCTTGCAGATGAAATGGCATGACCCCAAGGCAACTTTTGTCGAAGGCATGCTCACCCGAGGCGATCGTCGTCTGGGCCCTGTTATCGAACAGGTGTGGCGCGAAGGTGGCACGTTCCAGGAGTGGAGCGAACACTTCGACGTCGAAAAGTGGGACCAAGCGATGGCCGACGCCGGCCTACCAATTGAGTTCTTCACCTACCGGCACCGAGAAGAAGACGAAGTCTTCCCCTGGGATCATCTCAATGCCGGACTTCATAAGGACTTCCTCTGGCACGACTGGCGCGATGCGCTCAACGAGGTCGGGCTCGAGGATTGCCGGTGGACGCCTTGCTACGACTGTGGCGCGTGTACTGGTTACGGGATCGAGCATGTAGTTGCCTCGGCAACACCCCCAGCGGGTGGCAGCCAGGGCACCGGCCAGGACCTAGCCCGCGGGCACGAGGTTCCGGTCGATCTACTTGCTCGTCCATCGCTGAGCACCGCATGAGCGAAGTCCAGCTTTTCGCTTGTACCTCGCTGAAACCCAGTTGGTCGTATACGGGTCGACAGCCCGCGCCTGAGGCTCAGCAATGAGTCCGGTGCGTAAACCTCAGGTACGCGTGCGGTACTCCAAACTTGGCAAACTGCGATTCACGAGCCATCGAGATATGGCCCGAATCTGGGAACGTTCCGTGCGACGGTTGCAACTGCCGATCGCCTACAGCGAAGGTTTCTCGCCCCGAGCGAAATTGTCGTTCGGGCTAGCGCTTCCCACTGTGTTCGAGTCACAGGCTGAATTTGTCGATCTCACATTTACTGAACCCGTAGGGGTCGACGCGCTGCCAGAACAATTGACCGAGGTACTCCCACAGGGCATCACGGTTACTGGCGGAGTAGTGCTGGAAGGAAAGGTTGCGTCACTCCAAGAGAGTGTCGAAGCCACTAGTTGGTCGTTGTTTGTCGACGGCGACCTCGACGAGTTGCGCACATGGTCTGGGGACCTGCTCGCAGCCGATGAATTGCTCGTAACCCGCGAGCGCAAGGGTAAAAGCAGCACCGACGATGTGCGTCCTGCCGTATTGGCAGTCGAAGTACGTCCGAATGCCGACACGGAAGTGCCGGCAGCTGTCGAGATCTACGCCGAATTGGCGACCAAACCCCGCGCGCTACGACCACTCGAGCTCCTCGACATCAAATCGCCGGACCTCACGCTTAAGCGTGGCCGGCGAATCAACCAATTTGTAACGCCTGTTGGCGCCCGACTCGATCCACTCGAAGTCGGTGCAGCCGAGGCATTACTCGACGCAGAAATTGCGTCATGAGAAGGAGAACTAATCATGTCAGACTCATCAGGGTCAGAGACATCTAAATCCCAGCGGGCGTCATCTGACGGCAGCGGCGGCGGAAACAACCGCAATCGAAACCGGTCTCGCAATCGCGGCGGCCAGAACAAACAACAAGAGTCGTCCAAACCAAAGGTCGGCGACTCACGCCCCGCACCAGCGCAGGCCAGAGGCGGCCAGGACACAGACAATCGAAACGGTGGCGCCAAGAACCGCGGTGACCAGAACCGTGACGACCGGGGCGGGCGCAATCAGGGCGGCCAGAGCCGTGACACTCAGAGCCGTGACACTCAAAACGGTGGCGGCCACAACCGCGACGCACAAGACGGTTCGGGCGAAGGGCGACGTCGTCGTCGTCGAGGCGGTCGTGGACGTGGCCGAGGGCGTAAACCACAAGAGTTGGCCAACATTCAACTCGATGAAGCAACGATGGCTAAACGCCGGGGTAAGGAACGCGATGGCCGGCCAATCGGTCGGTACCTCATGGCGGTCCACGTGCACAACGACACCCGCCACATCGCGATCCTCGAGGGTCGCACGCTGATTGAGTACTACGTCTCGCGTCCGACCGACGACGTCACCCAGATTCACGGCAACGTCTACATGGGCCGTGTTCAGAACGTGCTTCCGGGTATGGAAGCTGCATTCATCGACATCTCCACGCCAAAGAACGCAGTGTTGTACCGCGGCGATGTCCAGTACAACCCCAAAGAGTTCGAAGGAACCCGCGGCGTGCCCCGCATCGAGCAGATGCTGAAGGCCAAACAGATGATTCTGTGTCAGGTCGTAAAGAACCCCATCGCTCATAAGGGTGCCCGACTCACGCAAGAAGTTTCGTTGCCAGGTCGTTTCGTGGTGCTTGTGCCCAACAGCGACACCTACGGCATCTCCAAGCGACTGCCAGACAAGGAACGTCAGCGTCTTCGCAAGACGCTCGATCGGATCAAGCCGAAGGAGCACGGCTTGATCGTGCGCACTGCGGCCGAAGATGTTACCGACGAGGAACTCCAGCGCGATGTCGCTCGGCTGCTGAACCAATGGGAAGTCATCGTCGACGACTCGAAGAGGCAGGGTGGCCCACGTCTGCTTAACCGTGAGCCTGACCTTGCCGTTCGCCTAATCCGTGAAGAGTTCACCAAGGATTTCCGAGGTGTGGTCCTCGACGACAACACCCTGTTCGAAGAGGTGAGCGGCTACATGGATGCCGTCACGCCCGCTCTGGCCGATCGCATCGAGTATTACGACACCCAGTCAGAAGGTATTGATCTGTTCGAGAAGTACCACGTGTACGAACAGTTGCAGAAGGCGCTCGACAAGAAGGTGTGGCTACCATCAGGCGGTTCCCTGATCATTGAACACACCGAAGCTCTCACAGTCATCGATGTAAACACGGGCAAGAACGTCGGATCGAAGAGCCTCGAAGACACCGTGTTCAAGAACAACCTCGAAGCGGCCCGTGAAACGGCACGCCAACTACGACTGCGTGATATCGGCGGCATCATTGTGATCGACTTCGTCGACATGGAGAACCGCAAGAATCGTGCCGAGGTCGTGCGGGTATTCCGTGAGGAACTGGCACTCGACAAGACCCGCACCCAGGTCTACGACATCGGCGATCTCGGCCTGGTCGAGATGACCCGGAAACGCATCGGCGAAGGCCTGCTCGAGTCAGTAAGCACGGGTTGTTTCACCTGTGAATCAAACGGTCTGTTGTTCGACGACACACTGTTCGGTCACCGCCAAGCAATCCCTGGCCCCAGCGTCTCCCAAGTCACCAACCCGAAGTAGTCCAGCGACCACCAGAACAAGCCAGAACCCTATGGCTGAATAACGGCCTTTCCGGTTCACAAATCTGGGGGTGTGACCAAGTTTGCGTCCGAGTAAGGCCGCAACTGTTAGTAGGACAGTTAGGATGTCGCAGTTATGTATGCAGTAGTCGCCACCGGCGGAAAACAGTACAAGGTCGAACAAGGCCAGGTCCTGGAAGTTGAACGCGTTGGTGCCATCGGCAGCGACATTGATCTTCGTCCAGTGCTTGTAGTTGATGGGTCGACCGTGTTGTCGAACCCCACTGATCTCGCAGGCGCTTCGGTTTCGGCCAAGGTGCTCGACGAAGTCAAGGGCCCCAAGATCAACGGCTTCGTTTACAAGAATGCCAGCAATAACCGTCGTCGGTGGGGTCACCGTCAGACGCTTGCTCGCATCGAAATCACCGGAATCTCGAAGGGATAACGCCATGTCAAAGACCAAAGGTGGCGGTTCCACCAGGAACGGGCGCGATTCAAACGCCCAACGCCTCGGTGTCAAGGTATACGACGGCACTGAAGTGACCGCCGGTTCAATCATCGTTCGCCAACGTGGAACCAAGTTCCACCCTGGCGTGAATGTTGGCAAGGGCAAAGACGACACGCTCTTCGCAACTGCTGATGGCAAGGTCAAGTTTGGCAGCCGTCACGGCCGCAAGACCGTCAACATTTTGACTGACTGATTCTTCGGATCCACTCGGATCTGCTGAACACCTACATCGAAAGAAACCCGTTGGCTTCGACCAGCGGGTTTTGTCGTTTTTCCAACGGGTCTCGATGCCCAGGCGCCCCTAGGCGCTTCGGGGGAGTGCTTCGGGAGCCCAACCCAAGTGTTGCACCGCCAGATTGAGTGCAAACCGATCGGTCATGCCGCTGACATACCGCACTGCGTGGGCAGTGATTTCGTCGGTGTCGGTGGTGACCACAGACCAATCACCGATGTGCTCGGGGTGATGGATGAGCCACTCGGTGAGTTGTTGCAGCAACGAGATGACAGCGGTGGCCTGCGCTTGGGCATCGGGCCGGAGGTAGATGCGGTCGTAGTTGAATGCACGAAACGCGGCCAGTGAATCAGCGGTTGTTTGGTCCAGGCCAATCGCCCCCGCCTGTGCAGATGCATCGACCATGGCAGTGATGAACGCGTGCAACTGCGATCGTCGGTCTGCGCCCACAATGTCGGTCACCGACGCGGGTAGGTCCTGTTCGCCCACGATATGGGCCGATACGGCGTCCTCGAAGTCATGACAGACATAGGCGATACGGTCGGCCCAGGCAACAACTTCGCCCTCGGGGGTGGCGGGTGCCGGGCGATTCCAGCTGTGGTTGCGGATGGCGTCGGTGGTCTCATGACACAGGTTGAGGTGGTTGAGAACGACGTCGGCTCCGTAGACAGCGTGATGGTAACCACCTGGTACGAATGGGCTCAAAGCATCTTCGGACGCATGACCGGCAGGTCCATGCCCGCAGTCGTGCCCTAACGCCGCGGCTTCTGTCAGGGCAACATTGAGCCCAAGTGGGCGAGCGATGCTGACTGCGACCTGTGCAACCTCGATGGCATGGGTCAGACGGTTGCGAAGGTGATCGTTGTCGGGAGCAATAAAAACTTGGCATTTGCCGGCTAGGCGTCGAAACGGTTTGCTGTGTTTGATCCGATCCAGGTCTCGTTCGAAACAAGTGCGAAATCGATCGGGTTCCTCAGCAATGGACCGGATACCAGCGCCTTCGGCCCGGGTCGCCCCGTGGGCCATACCGTCGTGTTGGGCATCTTCTCGTGCGCCACGTTCGGGTGGGGTTGCTGGGTGAGCAGAGAAGGGAATCGCCCGATGGGCGGCAACCAGCGCATCGATACGTGCCATTCGCCAATTCTAACGATGAGGTGTGACAGTGTCGGGTCACACTGTGAACTCGTAGGTGACTTCTCGGAGTTCACACAAGGATCTTGCACCGCGTACGCTGCAGCCATGGCACCGGTCGCTGATCAAACTAAGCCCGATCACTCAGCTCGGGCAACGCGGCCGACGGTAAGTGTTCCGGTTATCGACATTGGCGGCCGTGGTGGGCCACCGACCGATGAGGTCGTCCGCTCCGTTGCGGCCGCAGCCGAGAACTTCGGCTTTTTCCAGATCGTGAACCATGGCATTGCCCAGGAACGGATCCACCGTCTGTGGGAAGCCACTCAGACATTTTTCGGATTACCGGCTGAAACCAAGCGCCAGATTCTGCGCACGAAAGAGAACTCACGCGGTTACTACGACCGAGAGTTGACCAAGAACGCTCGAGACCTCAAGGAGGTACTCGACATAGCCCATGTTCCGTTCCCCGACCTTGCCGACGACGACCCCAGAAACTTTCACCGAGTTGATGGCCGAAACCAATGGCCAGACCTTGTCGGGTTTCGCGAATGTGTCATCGACTATCTGCAGGCGTGTAATGCGTTGTCGCTCTGGCTCCTCGAGGCGTTCTGTCAAGGTCTCGGCGAACATGCGGAGCACCTTCACGACGCGTTTGGTTCCGACCACACAAGTTTTCTGCGGATGAATCACTACCCGCTCGATGACCTACTTACCGAAGCCGAGGCGGCCGATGTTGCCGATCTGGGGGACATGGCACTGCACCACCACAGCGATTCCGGTGCGCTTACCTTGTTGTTGCAGGACCAGGTCGGTGGGCTGCAGGTGGAGAACGAAGGAGCGTGGATCGATGTGGAGCCGATCGATGGGGCATTGGTCGTGAATACCGGCGACATGATGCAGGTGTGGTCAAATGACAAGTACCACGCAGCGCTGCACCGTGTGGTGGCTCGGACAGACCGTGCCCGTTACTCGCTGCCCTACTTCTTCAACCCAAGTTATGCCACCGCCTATGAGCCGCTCGCAGGGTCGATTCGGCCGGGGGACCGGGCGCACTATCGGGCAATCGATTGGGGTGACTTCCGTCAGGCCCGTGCCGATGGTGACTTTGCTGATTACGGGACTGAAGTGCAGATCAGCGATTTCCTGATCTAGGTGCTCGCCGCTGGCGGATGCGTTCGCCGCCAATTCACCGCTGCGCCACTAGGCTTATTTGGTGAGCCAGAGCCAATTCGTCGACGAATGTTCCGTTAATTTCCGTGGTGGTGATGGCGGAGCCGGATGTGTGTCGTTCCGTCGCGAAGCCATGGTGCCAAAAGGTGGTCCCGATGGGGGAGACGGTGGCAAGGGTGGCGACGTATGGCTCGTTGCTGACCACAACGTGGCGTCATTGTTGGCGTATCGCGATCATCCACACCGCCGGGCCAACAACGGCAAACATGGCTCGGGGCAAAAGAAGCATGGCCACTCGGGCGAAGACTACGAAGCGATGGTGCCGGTCGGCACGATCGTCAAGAGTCACGAAGACGGCACCATTTTGGTCGATTTGGCCAACCACGGCGATCGGTGGCTAGCGTCAGCTGGCGGCGAGGGCGGCCGAGGCAACGCCCGGTTCCTCTCCAACACCAGGCGGGCACCGAAGTTTGCCGAGCAGGGCGAAGCTGGCAATGAAGATTGGGTGCGGCTTGAGCTCAAACTGCTGGCCGACCTAGCGCTGGTTGGATTTCCCAACGCTGGGAAGAGCACACTGATTTCTCGTATCTCCCGGGCCAAGCCCAAGATCGCGAACTATCCGTTCACCACCCTTGAACCAAACCTGGGCGTTGTGCAACTCGACGACTTCGACTTCGTTGTTGCCGACATTCCTGGCCTCATCGAAGGTGCACACGAGGGAAAGGGCCTTGGCCACCAATTCCTGCGCCATGTCGAACGAGCCCGGGCACTCGTGGTCCTCATCGATCTCGCACCTATGGACGGGCGAAGCGCCGCTGACCAGCTCGAGATCTTGCTCGATGAGCTCGAGAAGTACCAACCAGACCTACTTGATCGGCCCCGGTTGGTGGTGCAGGCCAAAGCCGACGTTGCGTTGATCGAGACTGATCCCGAGTACATGGTCTTCTCGTCGGTCACCAACCAGAACATGGACAAGCTGATTGGCGCACTTGCAGACCTCGCCAAAGAGGGCCGGGCCGATATCGAAATCGGTACCACAGCACCCACAGTGCACCGTCCAATGGCTGAATCGGTGATGATCGGTCGTAACGACGATGGCTCGTGGCAGGTATACGGTCGTCAAGCCGAACGAGCGGTGGCACTCAACGATCTCACTGACCTCGATGCAATGGCGTACGTCCAAGACCGGTTGTCTGGTTTGGGCGTTGACAAGAAACTTGGAAAGGCCGGAGCGAAGCAGGGCGACATCGTCCATATAGGTGCACTGGAATTTGAATACGACGAGTCGATTCTGTGAACGACGTTGCCGACACGAAGGCGGCCGGCACAAAGACAATTGTCGTCAAGGTCGGAACGTCGTCCATCACTCACGACGACAGCCCGTTGCTCGACGAGGAGTCGATCACCAAGCTCTGTGCTGACATCGCCGAGATCCGAGCACTGGGTCACCGGGTTGTTTTGGTCTCATCCGCAGCGATCGCTGCTGGTATGGCCAAGCTCAATCTGGCCGAACGCCCCCGTGATTTTGAGTCCCTTCAGGCCCTCAGCGCCGTTGGGCAGATTGAACTCATGCGGGTCTATGACAAACAATGTCGTGCGCTGGGTTTCGACTGCGGACAGGTGTTACTCGCGCCGCCCGACTTCTTTGATCGAGCTCGATACCTGCGAGCGCGCTCTTGTATTGAAAGCCTGATGGCGTTTGGTGTCTTGCCCATCGTCAACGAGAACGATGCGGTTGCTGACGACGCGATCCGGTTCGGTGACAATGATCGCATCGCTGCGCTTGTAGCTCACCTTGTGCATGCAGACCTGTTGGTGCTGCTGACCGACACCCAGGGGCTCTTGACAGCCGATCCGCGAGTCGATGAACACGCATCACTCATCGAAGAGATCCGCAGCGTTGATCGCGAGTTCGAAGCCATGGCAGGCAGTGCCGCATCGACGATGTCACAAGGTGGTATGGCGTCGAAACTTTCGGCAGCAAAGATCGCCTCGTGGTCTGGGGTCGAGACCGTCATTGCCGCAGCCCATCGGCCGAACGTTCTGCTCGACGCCGCAACCGAGGCGACAGGGGTTGGCACGCTGGTTCGGGCCAGAGCCGAACGGCTCAACGCCCGCAAATTATGGATCGCGTTCGCGTTGCCATCGCAAGGGGAGCTCCGCGTCGACGCAGGGGCACAACGAGCGCTCCTCGACCACGGAGGTTCGCTCCTAGCAGTTGGACTCACCTCTGTTACCGGCTCGTTTCTGGCCGGCGACGCCATCGATGTCATTGGCCCAGACGGGGTGGCGTTCGCCAAGGGACTTGCTGGCCTGAGCACTGAAGAGGCTGTGGCCGCTATTGGCGAGCGGGCTATCGAAGCCGTTCATCGAGACGACTTCGTGCTCTTGCCAGCTGCACACCGCTGAACGGTTTCACCGGTTCCCACCGGTCGCCGAACTCATGCGCTAGCGTCGGACTTGTCAATACCACCCTCGAGGAGTAATCCATGGCAGGCAAGTTCGTTCTTAAGAGCTCAAGGGGCGGCAAGTTCCGTTTCAATCTGTGCGCAGGCAACGGCCAGGTCATCCTGACGAGCGAGGCATACAACACCAAGAAGTCAGCGCTGAATGGCATCGCTTCTGTTGGCAAAAATTGCACCAACGAGAAGTGCATCGACCGTAAGGTTGCCAAGAATGGCAAGCCGTACTTCAACTTGAAGGCGACCAATGGCCAGGTCATTGGCAAGAGCCAAATGTACGCCTCGCCTGCCTCTATGGAAAAGGGTGTCCGGTCGGTACAGAACAACGGCGGATCACGGGTCGACGACCAGACCTGAACCTGGACAGCTCGAGAACAGTGAACTGCCCCCGCACTAGGCGGGGGTAGTGCCTGTTTTAGGCCACGTTCGGTTGGTTAGCCGATCTGTTGTGTCAACAGTCCAAACCCGACCAACGCCATGCCAGCCCCACCAACCTGTGAGAGCCGAATCTGGCCTCGTTCGGTCAGTTTGGCCCCCATTGCAGCGGCAGCGAACCCCAACGTTGGGTGCCACAGGGTCGAGGCCACCAACACCCCAACGGTGAACAGGGCGAGTTGAGTTGTGTCCGCGGCAAATGGCATTGCCGCCAACATGGCGATCCAGCTACCGAGAGCGGTGGGGGTCAGGCTTGTCAGTAAGAAGAAAGTGCGAGCCGGACGATGCATGCGCCCGATCGAGTCTGAGATCGCTGTCGGGCGTAGTGCCAGAAGTGCTCCAAGAGCTATGAGCAGTGCGGCGGCGACAAGCTGGGTGGTCGAAAACACTCGTGCTGGCAGCGCAGTTCCGAGCGTCAGGAGCGCGACGGCCGCGATTCCGAGCACTGAATCGCCGCCAACGATTCCTGCAGCGCCTCGAAGGGCTGGTCGCCGACCCATCCGCGCTCCGACCTGGACCAGTGTCAGGTTTACGGGTCCGGGCGGCAACAAGCTGAGGAGGCCAATTCCGATGCCAAGGAGCACAACGTTCATGTCTGAGATCGTGCCCGATCTGCCGCCGTATGTGTGCCTGATATTTCTGGTAAAACTGGCTAAGAACCAAATAAACTACGGTTATGGACCAGGTTGACCGCAAAATTCTCACCATTCTGCAAGAAGACGGCAGGATCTCCGCTACCGAATTGGCCAAGCGGATTCAGCTCAGTGTGTCGGCTACAGGTGAACGGCTGCGCAATTTGCAGACAAGCGGCGTGATCCGCCACTTTGCGGCGGTCGTCGATCCGACACTGGTCGGTCGTCCGATTGAGGCGCTGGTTGATATTCGCGTAGGGCCAAACAATACGACACCATGGTCGGAGCTCGACAAGGTAGTAGCGACCTTTCCAGCGGTCATTGATGCAACCCATCTCACAGGCCGTTTCGATACACAGCTTCGGGTCGCCACTCGCGACGTGGCTGAGTTGGATGAGCTCTTAGCCAGGATTAAGGACGAACTTGGAGCCGAGGAGACCAACACTCGACTGGTGCTGCGAACGATCGAAGGGTTTCCCCGCTCGGCGTTATGAACCGACCCCAACGATTTTCAGGTCTGGTTCGCTCGCTCGATCTGCTTGTTCTTGTAGATGCTGAAGAAGATCGCGGCGATCATGATCGTCACGATGATGGCCAGCGAGATATAGATGTCGATGTGGTACCACGGCGTGATCGACAGCTTGATGCCAACGAACAGCAGGATGCCGCCGAGCGCATGCGAGAGATAGTGGAAACGTTCGCGAGCGTCGGCCAGCAAGAAGTACATGGCTCGAAGGCCCATGATGGCGAACGCGTTTGCGGCCAGGATCGTAAATGGATCATTGGCGACACCAAACGACGCTGGAACCGAGTCGACCGCAAAAACCACGTCGGTTGTTTCGACAACAACCAAGGCAGCAAACAGAGGGGTGGCAGCGCGCACGCCGTTTTGGCGGGTGAAGAACTTTTGTCCGTCGTACTGCTCTGTCACCGGCATGACCCGACGGAGTAACCCAAGCCCCGCAGTCGATGCATCGTCGCCTTCGTCGTCGGTGTGGCGCATGATCTTGATGCCGGTGAAGATCAAAAATACGCCGAAGATGATGAGCACCCAGCTGAAGCGCGTCACGATGGCGGCGCCAGCAAAGATGAATGCCGCTCGCAAAATCAGAGCGCCAAAGATGCCCCAGAAGAGCACCCGATGCTGGTACTTCAGCGGGATCTTCATCGATGAGAACAACAACGCCCAGACGAACACATTGTCGATGCTCAGTGACTTCTCGGTCAGGTAGACGCCGAGATATTCGCCAGCAGCTTGCCCACCAAATTGCCACACGAAGAACAACGCGAAGCTCACGCCACAGAGCACCCAGAACGCAGACTCTTTGCTGGCCTCGCTGAAGGTCGGAGCGTGGGCCTCTCTATGGCGGTAGAGATCGATGGCCAGGAGTGCAACGATGGCAACCCCGAGAATGGCCCACTGCCACCCATGCACCTCGAGATCGAGGAATTCTGTATCGTCGCCTTCTTCGGCGAGCAGAAACGATGTGAGCGCGGCGACCATGGAGTATTCCTATCGGTTCGGCGTCAAAGCGACTACTTGACTGCGGCGGTTGACTCGCTCTGGTTGGCCCCACGCTATGGCGAAGCTCGTGAAGGTGGTGAAGCTGAGGGCACGAGGCCCACGAGTTTCATGTGGTCATGACCGCACGAGGCCGACAGCTCGACGGATCAAGGCGTCTGCTGTCATGTTCCCACATCGTTTTGCCACCACCATGTAGAGCAAACCCGGTGGCCCGATCACCAACGGCGCCGCCAACAATGGTGGGAGCCCATTCAGCGCCGCAGCGAGCCCGGCGACCGCAATGCCAGCTGCGAAAGACGCAGGAATGAGTCGGCGCAGAGCCGCCCAGATTCCGAGGGCGGTCGTGGTGCGGCGGAGCCGGCGACCAAGCAGCGCAAATTCGAGCCAGGCTGCAATTGCGCCCCCGGCTGCCAACCCAACAGCACCCAATCGATGGCTATTGGATTGTTCGCGGATCGATTCGCCCAATGGCCCAAAGGCGAGGTCGTCGCTCTGACGGACCAGGCCGTCGACCACCTGGTAACGATCGGCTGGAAACATGAGACAGAAGCCGACAACTGCAGCGACGACCAACCGGGCGAGTGCAATCTTGGCGGGGCCAGCCACGTCACCTTGAGCGAAACTCGCTGTCTGGAAGACGCGTGAGAGAGCGCTGGCCAACAGTCCCACGGAGAACACTGCCAGCGTAAGCCACACCGCGACGGTGTCGTCGCTGGTGAATTGGCCGCCCTCAAAGAGCGCGCCGACCAGGCTTCGGCCACCGAAGACAAAGGCGATTGCCGAGAATACAACGAAGAGTGACACTCGATCGATGGCGGTGCGAACTCGGTCGGTTGCTGCCGATGCATCGGCCGTTTCGCGGGACAACTCGGGAAGATCAGCAGCAGCGATGCTCACGGCAAATACCGATATCGGCATCATGTACAGGATTTGCGCCTTGGTTAACACTGCTACTGCGCCGACGGCCAGAAATGAAGCCAGTGCAATGTCGGTGAATGTTCCGAGAGTGACAACCCCACGCCCGGCAACGCCGGGAATGAAGCGTCGTACGACTTCGCGTAGCTCACCGCCGGTGCGATCGAGCGACGGGGTGATGGGTCCTGCGATGCGCAGGACACGTGGCAGTTGCACTGCGAACTGAGCGACTCCACCAAGAAAGACACCCCAGGCGCCAGCGCGAGCCAACTCGATGCTGTCGTTGGTCTGGGTGGTCCAGATCAGGATCGCTGTAATGATGGCGATGTTCCACAACATCGGTGCCACATAACTCAGGAAGAAGTCGCGGTGTGCGTTCAAGATGCCAAGGCACCATGCAGCGAAGACAATGAAACCAATACCTGGTGCCATGGTCCGGACGAGTTCGGCAATGAGGTCAGCGCGGGTGTCGCCAGCGCCGCGGACGATGAGCCCCACGATTGGGCGTGCAGCGAACATGAGCACCAGCACGATGGTTCCCACTAGCGCAGCGAGGAGTCCGAAGACCGCGCCAGCGAGACGGCGGGCGGCCCGTGGGTCTCGATCAACCACAGAGCTATAGACCGGAATGAACGAGGCAGAAAGAGCGCCCTCGCCCAGCAGATTCTGCAACATCTTGGGGATCTGCAACGAAATGGCAAAGGCGTCAGCAGCGATGTTGCTTGCGCCGAGCCACCGCGAGAGCACGGCTTCGCGGATGATGCCGGACACGCGGCTCAGCAGAATGCCAGCCGCGACGAGGATGGCTGCGCGATCGGTCGGAACCGGGGGAGGAGCGGGCGACGGCGCCTGATCGGCACCACCGATGAGAGCGGAATCTGTCATAGGTCTGGCCCGTCGCACAAGGGAGGGCGGGCTTCTGAGCGTAATTCCTGTTGTGCTGTTGCGGCGTCACCCCCTATGCCATGGGTGAGGCGGCTCTCATAGTTCGTTGCCTGTCGATGCGAAATGGTCCGGCGGTTCGTTCTCTGTGGAAGTGTCACTCGTGGCGGTAGCTGATGAGCTGCCATGCCGTGTTATTGAGCTCCAGTGGTTTGCCGACAGCGGTCGGCGAGGATGAAAGTTCGACGGTCAGCGTGTCGGCTGCTACTGCATGGGTCGCGCAGCTGAATTGGTGGAGTCCGCCAGCGATGGGGCTCCTGACTGCGAGGAACACCTGCTGACCTGCAACATAGAGGTTCGTTGTTGTCGGGGCATCGGGCGCTATGAAATGGGCGACCGGGCCGACTGAATCCGGAAGCCGCTCCCACTCTTCGACGTAAGCACCGCTCGGAGCCAACTCGCGCATGACCGAAGGTGTGTCCCATACCAGCCAGCCCTTCTCAGGGAAGTTCGATACTGCTTGCTGTGCAAATCCCGTTGGGCCGTCGAGCCAACCTGCAGTCATATGGGGTTCAGCTTCTTGGTCGACGATGGTGATGCCGCACGATGAGTCGCTCTCGGCTTGTGTCTGCTGGGGATCGATGCGCAGGTCACCCATACCCGACGCAGTCTGCAGCCACCGAACCTGCACGCTGGAATCCTTGGCGCCGTCATCACCGAATCGAATCCAGTTACGGCGCCAGCAGCCAAACAGCCTGTCGGGCACGGTCTGTTCGCCGGTTGGTTCAGCGTCGGCAAGGAGTTCGTTAAGGGACCTGTAGGTAAGAGACACGGTGCTAACCCAGAGCGAACTCAATTCGCCGATTGAGTGCCCTACCTTCTTCGCTCTCGTTGTCGGCTACAGGTCGGTCAGCCCCAAACCCTTGGGCGTCGAGTCGAGACTCGTCTACGCCGTTGGCCACCAAATAGTTCAGCACGGACCGGGCACGGCCTTGGCTCAGGTTCTGGTTGAGGATCGCGCCGCCTGAACTATCGGTGTGGCCCTCGATGGTCACGTCGACGTTGTTGGCGCTCAGGATTTCGATGAAACTATCGAGCGTGGGGAATGAGTCGGGTTGGATGTCGGCGCTGCCGGTAGCGAACAGGATTGGATTACGGGCAACAAGTGCATTGAGCGCCCCGATTGGTGGCACCAACACATTGTCGAGCGTGTGCACGAACCCGTTGCCGGTCTCCTCGCTGGTGGGCAACACGGTGGTGGAGCCATTGATGGTCACATTGCCAGAGTCGAAGCTCAAGCTGATGGTCTCGCCTTGCACCGTCATGAGTTTGGTAGACCCTTCGCCTCGGGCAAGTTCAGACAGATCTTCGACCGTGTAACCACCGGGCACGACGTGATAGGTCAGCACGTTTTCTTGGTCGGCTGCGAGTACCGCCACGGTGGCGTCGGAGCTTGCGGCCTGGTTGATGGCCGCGTTGGAAGGGGCAAACACCGTGAACGGCCCGCCAGCTGCGAGGACCTGATCAAGGTTGGAGTCGCGGAGTAAGCCACTGATCACGCTGAGGTCAGGGCGGGCGGCGATGGCATCGAAGACCGTGGCCGCCGTCGGTTTTTCGATGGCTGTATCGTCGCTGGCTGAGGAGTTCACGGGTGTATCACTGTCATGGTCAGCGTCGGCACCGTGGTCATGGTCGGGGTCATGATGATCATCCTGCGCCACATCAACGTCACGGTTGTTGTTGTCGCCATTGTCCACAGCGGTTCCGGTGGTCGGCTTTGTAGCAGTGGCTCCAAAGCCGGTACTACCTGCGGTGAACCACCAGCTGATCACCACCAGAATCGCAGCGAGCACACCAAGCACAAGAATGAAGAACTCTTTGTCTTCTGCTTCCATGACGATCGGACCTTCGTAGTACTGCCTGTGGATGGCCGGCGGGTGCCGAGGGGAGAACCTAGCCGATGCCTCTTCGGTGGCACTGCAATGTGGCCCAGACGTGGTGTCGGTGACAGCACAGTCAGGCAGGTATCGCGATGTCGGTTCGGATTCACAACCAGCCACCCGATAACATCAGTAACTGCATGTGCGGCGTCCGCTTTCGGGACGCCGCTGTTTCGTGAGGAGCTCCATGAGCGAACGGTTTACAGACGTCGAGTCAGTACGCGAAGGTCTGAAGAATGTTGACTACCTGGCCGATGATGGCCTGGCCAGCATCGTCTATCTGGCGGATCGGCTTGAAAAGCCGATCCTTGTCGAAGGTCCTGCGGGTACGGGTAAGACCCAGCTCGCCAAGAGCGTGGCTGAGATGATCGGTGCACGGCTTATTCGTCTGCAGTGTTACGAAGGGCTCGACGAGTCCAAAGCGCTCTACGAATGGAACTACAAGAAGCAACTGCTTCGTATCCAGTCAGAGCAGAACGCTGATTGGGACACGATCGAAGATGACATCTTCTCCGACGAGTTCCTGCTGACCCGACCGCTTCTCGAGGCAATCACCGCCGAGGATCCTGTCGTGCTGCTGATCGACGAAGTCGACCGTGTCGAAGTCGAGACCGAGGCATTGCTGCTCGAGATCTTGAGTGACTACCAGGTTTCCATTCCTGAACTTGGCACCATCGAGTCCAAGCAGATCCCGCTGGTGTTCTTGACTTCGAACAACACCCGTGAGCTCAGCGAGGCACTCAAACGTCGTGCGCTGTACATGTACTTGGACTACCCAGAACTCGAGCGTGAGCGCGAGATCGTACTTACCAAGGTCCCGGACATCAGCCAGAACTTGGCTGACCAGGTCGCTCGTATCGTGCGTAGTGTCCGTCAACTCGACCTGCGTAAGGCACCGTCTGTTTCCGAGACAATCGACTGGGCCCGCACCCTGGTGCTACTCGGCGTAGAACACGTCGATGCCGAGACTGCTACCGAAACAGCAAACATCTTGCTCAAGTACCGCAGCGATATCGAAAAGGCGACCAAAGAGTTCGCCACCACCGAAGACACCTTCGACGTATAACTCCTGCTGCGTACGCCCTGACTCATGATCACTGAGGATTCTCGATGACGACTGAATTATTTGCCGCCGAAGCAATGGCTGACCCGCTCCTCGATTTGATGGGCGGGTTCATCCAGGAGCTTCGCGACGCCGGCTTGCCGGTCAGTCTCACCGAGAACCTCGATGCCATGGAGGCCGTGCGTGCGATTCCCATCGAGGATCGCACCACGTTCAAATACGCGCTTGGCGCCACGCTGGTTAAAAGCCATCAGCATTGGCCAGCGTTCGAGACCGTCTTCGACGTCTACTTCTCGATCCGAGGGCCCGAGTATTCGTTGACGAACGACGACGATCCCGACGGCCAAGGCGAGGGCGAAGGCGAAGACGGTCAAGAGAACGATCAGGCCGAAGGCAGCGGCTCAGAAGCCGGTGGCGGTGGCGGCGACGCCATGTCCAACGAGGATCTCGCCGAGATGCTGTACCAGGCGCTCATGCGCCAGGACCAGAACCTGCAACGTGCGGTCGCTCGGACTGCCGTGCAGCGTTTTGCTGGCATGGAACCTGGCCGCCCGGTTGGCGGCACCTACTACTTGTACCGCACCCTGCGGAACCTTGATCTCGATGGTGTGCTTGAGCGTTTGCTCGAAGCCGACCGCGAGAACAACGAGGGTCGCAGCGGACTCGATGATCGTCTTGCCAAAGACGAGTACGAGAGCCGGATCGAGAAACTCAAGACGGAGATCGAAGCAGAGATCCGCCGCCGACTGGTGGCAGACCGAGGCGTCGAGGCTATGGCCAAGACGCTCCGCAAGCCGCTGCCCGAAGATCTCGACTTCATGCATGCAACCCGCGACGAAATGGAGACGCTACGCAAAGCCATTGCGCCGCTGACACGCAAGCTCGCAATCCGGCTTGCTCGCAAACGTCGTCACAAGAACAAGGGCGGTCTGGACTTCCGCAATACGATCCGCCGGTCACTGAGTTACGGCGGCGTGCCTGCCGAACCGCGGTTCAAACACCCACGGCCATCCAAACCCGAGATCGTGATCTTGGCGGACATCAGTGGTTCGGTCGCAGCATTCGCTCGTTTCACCCTCCACCTCGTGTACGCCATGAGCGGGCAGTTCTCCAAGGTCCGTGCGTTTGTGTTCATCGATGGTCTTGACGAAGTAACTCGCTTCTTCGACGGCCACGAAGACATCACCGCAGCCGTGCACCGGGTGAACACCGAGGCCGACGTCGTCTGGGTCGATGGCCACAGCGACTATGGCCATGCGTTCGAAGTGTTCGAGAAGAACTATCTCAAGACGGCAATCACCTCGAAGACCACGGTGATGATCCTCGGCGACGCTCGCAACAATTACCACGCTGCCCAAAGCTGGATCATCCAAGAAATGAAACGCACTGCCAAACAGGTCTTCTGGCTGAACCCAGAACCCGGCAGCTACTGGGACACCGGCGATTCAATCGTCAGCGAATACGCACAGTACTGCGACGGACTGTTCGAAGTCCGTAACCTGCGTCAACTCGAAACCTTCATCGAAGCCGTTCTGTAACTTCGGGCTTGCTGCGCTGCGCCCTTGGCGTTGGCACGCAGCACTTACGGGGTCGGTTGGGGCGGTCCGTTGTAAGTTCGGGCTTGCTGCGCTGAGCATCCAACTACACGTCCGGTGGGATCAGAGGGTGAGGAAGTGGGCGCCGGGGCCTTGTTGGGCAGCCACGTCATCGGGGTTGAAGACATCGCAGCTGTCAAGTGATTGGCAGCCGCAGCCAATGCACCCGGCCAGTCGATCTCGAATGCCAGCAAGCGTCGCTATCTGCTCATCTAGAAGCGGCCGCCACGCCTCGGCAAGTCGCTGCCATTCTTCCTGGGTGGGTGCCCGGTGTGCAGGCAGAGCATCGAGGCTTTCCTTGATCTCGGCCAGCGGCAAGCCAACCTGTTGGGCAGCTCGGATGAACGAAACCCGCCGCAGCACATCTCGGGCATAACGACGTTGACCCCCAACGGTTCGTAGCGATGAGATCAAACCTTTGTCCTCATAAAAACGCAGTGCTGATGTCGCAAGCCCGAGACGTTCGCTTGCCTGACCGATCGTTAAGTACTCCTCAAGTTCAGGCATGCCCGTCTCCCGCAACTATGTCGTCGGTATTGGTTTGACTTAAACCATACTTGAAGTTCTATGGTCACCGTCATGGACGCAGAATCTCCAACAACGGACCCACGACCGACCATCGCCTTTGTGCAGTCATGCTGGCATCGAGACATCGTCGATCAGGCACGCGACGGCTTCCTCGCCGAGGTCGGTGACAAGGCCAATGTTGAACTCTTCGAAGTGCCGGGTGCGTTCGAATTGCCGCTTCATGCTCAGTGCCTTGCTACTTCTGGGCGTTTCGCGGCAGTGGTAGCTGCTGGTTTCGTCGTAGACGGCGGTATCTATCGCCATGAGTTCGTGGCCGATGCTGTGATCAGCGGTTTGATGCGGGTTCAGCTGGACTCAGGTATTCCGTTGTTCTCTAGCGTGCTAACGCCACAGCAGTTCCACGAGAGCCAGACACACATCGATTTCTTTCGTGACCACATGGTGCACAAGGGCCACGAGGTTGCTGAGACTTGCCTGCAAACACTCGAAGCGCGTGCCCAGGTACTCGCACTCGCGTAGCCGTCAGCTAGCAGTCGAGTGGGCGTCGAATAACGAAGCGTTCTTCGACGTCGAATAGGCCGCGTCTGCCATCGGCGGGACCCCAGGTCGTAGTCGTCGCAGGGAAGAGGGGACAACGACCCAAGTCGGTGTGGTCATCGATGCAGCACCTGTTGCACAGGTCCCCACAAGGTGGTTCCGGCGGCGAGGTCGTTCTTGGGCCGGTTGGTACCGCCGGATGTATCGCCAGGCCCGTGGCGACGCCGAGAGCGGCCAAGAGTAGCCATCCCAACGCGCCCCCAGGACCACGGGTCTGGGGCGGCTGCGGTGAAGAGAGACGCTGTCACAACCGAAGTGTGCCCCCAAGGCCAGACCCTGAGTGTGTGTCTAGCGGAGGTCTCGCAGCCAACCAAGGCCCTGCTCGACCGAGGCTGTAGGACGGTATTCGGCGCCGAGTGGGTGCGTCCAGCCGAGTTCGTCGAGGAGCGCAAAGACTGGCGCATAGTCCAAGTCGCCGTGATCAGGTTCAGCCCGGTCGGGGACAGAGGCGAACTGCACATGACCGAGAATCGGCAAGAGCTGGGGCAGGAGCTCTAGGACATCGGCGCCACTCCTCGCCGCGTGGTAACAATCGAACATCAGCTTCAGGTTGGGTCGATCGACAGCGTCGATTACGCCGGCCGCATCGGCGGTGTTGTGGAGGTAATACCCAGGTGTATCGATCGTGTTGAGTGGCTCGATCAGGATGGTGATGTTGTGTGGGGCAGCCTGTTTACACGCATAACGAAGATTGCCGAGGAAGGTCAAGAAGGCGACGGGTAGCGGGGGAGTGACACCTGCCATGACGTGCACCGCCTGAGCCCCAACACTTGCGGCGTAGCGCACTGCCTCGTCTATAGCGAGCCGGGCCTCGACAGCGCGCCCGGGAACCGCAGCAAGTCCGAACTCGCCGTCGCCACCCTTACGAGTGTTGAGCCCGAGCATCACCATGCCAGTTTCGGCAAGCGCCGCCTTGGTCTCGTCGATTGGTGTGTCATACGGCCAGTGGCACTCAACTGCGTCAAAACCGGCCGCAGATGCGGCGCGAATGGCATCGGGAAGTGGTCGGTCAGTCCACAAGAAGCCAAGATTCGCTGAAAATGTTGCCATGGCCGTCGAAGTTACTGGCATACGCTGACGTCGAGCGCCACCCCGAACGTTCACCTACCCGGAACTAGTCCCAGCGGGTCGGCTTCTGGCGAAGTTTCTTCGTTTTAGCGTCGCGCTTTTTTCCATCGAGACGCCGCCGTTGGGAACCCCTCGACGGTTTGGTCGCCTTACGCTTACGTTGCTGCACCAGTGCTGCTCGGACCTTGGCCGCTAGTCGCTCAGCAGCGAGATCCTTGTTGCGCAGCTGTGACCGATTGTCATCGACGTCGGCCCGCACCACATCGCCAAGTTTGGATTGCAAACGAGCACGAACGCCCTCGTTCAAAACCTCAGACTCGGCGATGTTCCAGCTCAGCTGAACCCGGGTGCTCGACTTGTTCGCATGCTGGCCGCCAGGCCCGCCCGACGTTGTGTATTTCCAGTCGAGCTCGGTATCGGGGATGACCAGCGACTGGTTGATCTCGATGGCCATGGTGTAAAGCGTGCCACGACCCGGTGGGTATTGCTGTGATTTGCGGGGGGATGACGCGAAGATGTGCGTCACAAGCCCATGACGAGGCTTGACTAGCAGACATGTACACGTTGAAGATCACAGCAATTGTTGGCAGTCTCCGAAGCGAGTCGGTAAATGGGGCGGTGGCCCGAGCCGCCATCGAGGTGGGCTCCTCACATGCCGAGATCGAGCTGTTCAGCGTGGCCGATGTGCCGCTGTACAACGGTGATATCGAACAAGTGGCGTTACCCGCAGCGGTGCAAGCGCTTCATGACTCGGTAGGTGCTGCCGACGGCGTGTTGTTCTTCTCGCCTGAATACAACGGTTCGTTTCCTGCGGTGACCAAGAACGCGATCGACTGGTTGTCCCGTCCGCCACGCGAGTGGGAAGGCACCCCCATCTCCATGGTGGTCACCACTCCGGGTGCTCGCGCTGGTGCGAGTCTGAGAACCCACTTCGAGGCAATCATGGCCTTCCAGCCAGTGCGGCTCTTCCCCCCGCTTGGTATCGGTACGTGCGGCGAGAAGATCGCCGACGGTGAACTCAGTGACACCGTAGCTCGGGCGGAGCTCGGCAACTTTGTCGCCAGCTTCGCCGACTTCTGCCGTCAGGAATAACGACGAGCGGAGTTGCGGCCGGAGCGGACCGGCGAGCCGTGGTGTTATTCGACGATCGTTTCGATGATGGTGACCGACTCGATGAGCTGGCCGGGACCAGTTGGGTTGGCTGGGTCCCGCAGCTCAATGTTGTCGACGATTTCGATGCCTTGGGTGACTTCGCCGAATATCGTGTGAAGACCGGTTAACCATTCGGCGGCTGCGAACGTGATGAAGAATTGGCTGCCGTTTGTGTTTGGCCCGGTGTTTGCCATTGCCAGGAGTCCCTTGCGGTCCATGGCAGCGCCACTCTCGAACTCGTCTGCGAACTGATACCCGGGGTTGCCTGTGCCTGTGGCTGTGGGGTCACCTGCCTGAGCCATGAAGCCAGCGAGCACACGGTGGAACACGATGTTGTCGTAAAAGCCGTCTCGGGCGAGTTGGACAAAGTTGTTCACGGTCAGTGGCGCTGAATCGGCGAACAATTCGATGCGGACCTCGCCGCCGCCGGTCGCCAGCACGGCTTCGTACCTGGCCGCAGGATCGAGCACCATCGGAGGGGCACTGGTGTAGATCCTGTTTCGAGCTGGCGGCTGCACACCGGCGAGATCACCTGAACCAGCCCATGGAACGAAGGTGTCGGGCACCGACGGGGCAAGATCACTGGTCAAAATCTCGGAGCACTGTTGGATAAATGGGTCGATCACCGTGTTTGCCGGGACCCCACCTCCAACAAACAAGTCCCAAAATTCTTGAGAGACTTCGCTGGGGCTCAGAACGTCGACCAGGCAGTCGCGATCGACCA
>ERZ651776.602-NODE-602-length-49378-cov-7.191152_pt1 | contig 49378 bp, 35 predicted proteins | sample MGYA00514761_ERZ651776 | MGnify/ENA metagenome assembly ERZ651776
CAATCTAAAACGGAAGAAAAGCTTTTGTGAGAGTGAAGTTTTTGTTTTGTCCAAACGAGAGAGAAAAGAAAAAAGAAGAGAAAAAAAGAGAAAAAAAAGAGAAAAGAGAAAAAGAGAAAAATTCGTCCTTTTTTTGCTTTTCACCAAAAAATTTTCGAGCTTCTTTCTGCATGGCAAAAAAGTAAAAAACGACGAGGGAGCCGCACACAAACAACACTTTAAAAGAAGAAGAATTCGTCAAAGAAGAAGAAGAATTCATTCATCAAAGACTACAAAGAAGATGAAACGGAACAACGGCGGCGCGGGGTTTAGACAGCGATCAGATCATCAGTTGGTGACTGGAAAACCGCAAGCACCTTCTACGAAATCTGCCGCTGCTGCTTCTTCTTCTTCTTCTTCCGGGGGAGTTGCGGCAAAGTTAGCGGCGTCGTCTTCTCAGCACCATCATCATCATCAGACGACTAATCATTTAACATCATCATCATCATCATCATCACAAAGTAACAACAACGACGACTCCTCCTCCTCTCAAAAAGGAGGAATGAAAAATAATCAGTCGTGGACGACGAAACACTGGCTCGGCGCGGTCCTCGTACCGGCCGTATTTTTCTTGTCCGTGGTTTTAGTCTCAAACTCAAACTACGGGAAATCCGTGGAGGAAGTCACGGCTTTGATGGCAGAAAAAGAGACGTTATCGGCGCAAGACGAAAACGCGAACGAGTTAGACCCGGAAGCGTCGACGGAGGAAATCTCGTCCAGAGTGAACGCACCGACGGAAGAAGAGCAAGCGATGGAGGAAATAAGATCCGCGCGGGAATCGAACGAAATGGAAGACGAACAGTCCGACGTGCCGCACGCGAACAGAGCGAGCGATACGTGCGCGTATTTCGAACAGCAAGCGAGTTTGCAATACTTTTTCAAAAACAGGTGCGATTTCGACGCGGATGCAAAGTTGATCAATCCGGCGGATAAATCGGAAAAGCCAGGAAGAGTGAAGTTGGAGTTTATCGCTTTGGCGAGTTACATGGAAGGGTTCTCGTACATTGAACATAAACGGATTTCGGATAAGAAAGCGGCGGAGGCGTTGAAAATTCGAGCCGAGGCGGAAACCGCGGCGAGCTATTCCGAAGGTAAAGTGGACGACGATCAGAGAGATACGGAAGAGCACGTGTTGGAAGCAGCGATTGCGCAATCGCCTCCGCCGCCGATGGGACCGCCGGAGGAGATAGTTGAGGAAGCAGAAGAAGAGGTAGCCGAAGAAGGAGGAGGAGAAGAGGAAGAACAACAACAAGAACTGTCTGCGGAGGAGCAAATTGCCGCAGCGGAGGAGCAATTAGCGTACGAAAAAGAGAAGGAGGAGACACAGATGAAAAAGAAATGGCAATTTTGGAAGAAAGCGGATAAGAAAGTGCCGAGTTCGCGAGCCTCGGACTCGGATTTGCTCGCCATGGAGTTGATGGAAAAAGCCGAAGAAGCGGCTGAACAAGAAGAACAAGAAGGAGGAGAATCTCAAGAAGAATCCGAGGAGGAAACGACGATCAACCGCAGAATGCTTTTGAAGAAGAAAGGAAAAGAGGGAAAAGAGCAAAATGCACCGAATCAAGCGACCATCAACCAAGCGGAACCGAACGCCATGGTTGGACCGAAACCGTATAAAGCCATCGTAATTGGACAAAAACAAGCGGCGTTTGGTTTACTCATCGCTAGATCGTTCAAAACGTTACAAATGCCCGCGGTGACAGAAATTTACGAGGGTGAGCCGAAATCTTTTGAACGAGTGGTTGAAATGACGGAACATGAAGCGAAGGAAGCCGGTGCCGGCGATGTTCGAGTCAAGCAAGAAGTCATCGGAAACAAAAACGGCATGCACGAAATTGAACTTTCAAAGTCAAAAGACGACGCGAGAAAAGGATTGACGAACCGCAGAACGATGTCCGTCCCGATGATTACCGGCGACTCGTTGATTGCAAACACGAAGCACGAGGAGAAAACGATCGTTTTACACATGGGCGAAGAGCACGTGGATGAAGTTATCAAAGGTTTCCAAAAGACGTTGAACCACGGAGGACGCATCGGCGGCCCAGTCTCCACCCCTCGCATCGTCTTCTTCCGCGCGAAAAAGTTGAAAGAAGCCTCGGAAGCGTTTAAAGGATTACCGTTTCAAGTGTTCATTGTCGGCAAACCGCGCGATGAAACGTCCTCGTCGGGTCGTCCGTTTTTGATGCGCATTGACGGCGTTCGATACAACGAGCACTTAGATTCGATTAAAGACGACATGACCTATTTAGTTATGGCGTTGCATCACAACGACCCGTACATCGACGTCGCGTTTAGCGAAGGCGCGACAGTGTGCGACGCCAAATGCAACTGTTTCACCTCCTCGACGTTTAGACAAGCCGCGCCGGTATGCTCGGGGCACACCGCGCACTTGGAGTCTTACAAAGACCACACGTGGACGGGACCGAAAAACAAAGCCAAGATTCGTCACGCGCACTTGTTCGGCTCCGACGGCCATGGCGGTCAAATGCGAGTCCAACAAAACGTCGAATCTGCGGTTTTAAATCGATTAGATAACTTTTTGAACAAAGACTTGCCTTCTTTAGAAACTGTCGACAACCGCGACTGGATCTCCGAAGGTATGCAACAAGCGGAAGACGAAGCGAACGGCGTCGGAGAGTTCGCGCCAAAAGTCAAAGGTAAGAAGAAAAAGAAGAAATACGAAGAGGAATTCACGAACGAGTATTTGATGAAAAATCCGTTGCGTTCGTCCGGGTACTCTTGGACCGGTGGAAACGGATTCGCCGGGGCCGGGGGCAGCACCATAGAAAAAGACGTTCGCGAGGTAGATTTCCGTAAGAAAAGTAAGCAAAAGAATTCCAAACATATTAATTAATACAAACTTCAAAGTTCACACGCGGTTCGTACGCGGTGTGATGATTTATTATTAATAATAGCTGCTTTTTAATGCATAATTATACCACATGTTATATACATTGTCCCTCCTTAATATTGCGCGAACAACAAGAGAGAAGAAGACCAAGAGAGCAAAAACCTCAAATTTGATCATTTTTTCGTTTGGTCTCGTTCGTGACAAAATGTCCTCAACGTCGTCATCACTCCTGCGGGTGATCAAAAACGTCGTCTCTTCTTCTTCTTCTCTCAGAACACGCAGAAGCGCCAGCAACAGACGAATACAAGCGATGGCATCATCGACAACGAACCCAATCGCCACTTTCGATACCACGGAAGGGTCTTTCAAAGCCGAACTGTTCGTTGACCAAATGCCATTAACCGCGTCGAATTTCATCGATTTAGCAAACACCGGTTTTTACAACGGACTGCACTTTCACAGAGTCATCGACGGATTCATGTTACAGTTTGGGTGCCCAAACTCGAAAAAGAACGGCGCCGCGAACGCAGGAATGGGAGGGCCGCCGCCAAACTCAAAGTTTACAAATCTCGCCACGAAGGAAGAAATAACGCGAGACGCGAGAGAAGGCTGCATTCCGGACGAACTGACGGCGAAGATCTCGAACGAGCCCGGGACTTTGTCGATGGCAAATACCGGCGCCAAAAACTCCGGCGGGAGTCAATTTTTCATCAACACCGTCCACAACGACTTCCTCGATTGGTTCGACAAATCGTCGCCGTCCGCGCACCCGGTGTTCGGTAAAGTCACCGAAGGTATGAACGTCGTGATGAAAATATCCGCGGTGGAGACGCACCCGAACGATTGCCCGAAGAAAGGGGTCATGGTGAACTCGATTACCATCGCGTGATGAGTTTTGGATGAGTTTTAGTTTTAGTCGTTTTAATAGTATTCGTAGTAGAGTAGTCCGGTTGTACTCTATCGTCGATCGACTCTGCTGCTTTTACCTACGTTTTGCTTCATAATAAAATCGTATCTCAACTACTCTAAAATAATTACTTTGCTGCGCTGATGATGACGACGACGACTCTTACCGCTCCTACCGCGACGACGACGACGCGTTTTGGCACATCTGTTAAAAGTACCGCGAGAAGATTGACTGTCGCTGATGCTCGTTTACGTCGTCGTTTTGAGATGAGAAAAGGAGTAGTCTTTCGTTCATCATCATCATCATCATCGTCGTCACTCAGAAATTATGATGATGATGATGAAAGAACGCCGAGCACGTCGTACGACGACGACGATTCAAGAAGAAGAAGAACAAAAAGAACGACATCCATCCTTCTCTCCTTAGCCACGGCGTTCTCGATGGGATTTGGAGCCCAAATCGGGGACTTCTTTTCTGCTCGAGCGGAATTTTTAGACGACAGCGTAAAATCGGAGGTGACGGATTTACGGGTGAAACAACTCGACGGGGTTGATTTTTATTCCAAGTCGGAGCACTCGAACGAAGACTTCTCAAACTTGGATTTACGAGGGACGATTTGGGTGGAAGCCGAGCTACGGAACACGAATTTCTCAAAGTCAGACATGCGAGGAGCAGTGATGACGAGGTCGATAATGCCGAACGCGGACGTGCACGGGTCGGACGTTTCGAACGTGCTGTTCGATTACGTTCTGTTGCGAGGCGCGAACTTTGAAGACGCGGTGGCAGTTGGGGCGAACTTTATTCGGTCGGATATGGGCGAGATGAAAATTAAGAACGCGGATTTTACCGAGGCAGTTATCGATCGGTACCAGGTGTTAGGTTTGTGCGAAACCGCGGAAGGGGTGAATCCGTACACCGGAGTGGATACGAGGATGAGTTTGGGGTGCGATTCTTTCGTCAAGAAGTACGAAGGGAGCGGGCAAGGAGGGAAAATTGAAGTGAAATGCATCGGGAAGTGCGAATAAAAAAACGAATTGTACGCTTTAATGAACACGTTTGCTTAAAATAATATTACAATGTGACGTGCGCTACGATTTGCGTGAACGAAAAGTGATCACCTCGATCGTTCTTGGATAAGAATTGCGCCACTTTCGCGTCCGCACATATCTCCTCTAAAGTTAACGAATCATCCATCGCGACGCCGTGTAAGTAACTCTCCAAAATTCTACGATTGTATTCGCCTATCTTTTCGATTCGTAATTGATAGGACTTTGTGGTAACGTTGTACGCGACGCCGAGCCTATGCAGCTCGTCAATGACGTCTTCAGCAGTAGTCATCGATGCAGACGAAGCTGTTGGTGATGAAGGTAACATCGTCGTCGTTGAAGACGCGACGAAGGCGTTTCGATATAAAGCGTGAAATTGAGCGTCAGCGCTCTTCGCCGCGTGTACGGCGATGAAACCTAAACCGTTCGTTTTTACAGACATAGCAAACGCTCTCGCCGCAGCTCTTAAGCTTGTACCTTTTTGGATGCGTTCAAAGCCAAACGCATTATACGCGACGTCGTAGGACATCGGTTTCACTTTGAACACGTCCAAGGTGCCGCGATGCAACGCCACTGCGCGGAACGGGGAGTCGATGTCGTTCTCGTTAATCTCTTCTAAAGCGTGTTTTAAGCAAACCAAAGAGGTCGATAACAATTCAACGGCCACCACGCGACCGTTCAAGGCGGATTCTTCGTCTTCTTTCTCGTCGGAAGTCATGACTTTCTTCTTCTCCTCCTTCGACAAACCCGTTTCCCTCTCCAAATTCTCCGAGTCCGAAGACGAAAGTTCGTACTCCTCCTCTCCGTCGTTATCGTCGCTGTTCATCATCTTCCCACCACTCATTCCTCCTTTCTTCTTCAACTTCTTCGCGGCTAACTTTTCGGCTAACATCATCGAAAACGCTCCAACGCCACAATCGGCGTCTAAACATCTCAACGTCGCGTGCGCGTCCAGCAAAGCGCCAACTTGTGAATCCGCTTTCGCCCTTCGCAAATCGCGAAAGGCTCGAGACCAATCGATAGAGAGCGAGAGTTGTTTCAACTCCTTGTTCAATATTGTGCGGTATCCAAACGTCAAGCGTGTGAAGGTATCGATGGTTAATTCACCTTTTTCCGCCCGAAGTTTATTTTGCAAAACAGTCTCCGGTTCTTCCGCGGGCGAGTCATAGAGAGACGTCGGGCGAGCACCAAAGTGGTCGTCCTCGTCTTCATCGATGGAGGATAATTCCTCCGCTACGTCGTCATCGTCCGCATTCACGTGTTCGCCTTCTCCTCGCTGTTTTTGATGATGATGTTCCAGTCGCTCATCTTCCTCTTTTCTACTTTCATCTTCTTCATCCTCTTCTCCTTCCATAGTGGTCTCTAATCGCCGAGGCGATCTGTGCGGCGACGCGTTGAATTTTTGGGCGCTGTTGAAGTACGCCGCATCGTTCGCTGCCGTCGGTGTGCGCTGACCAGATCGTATAGGAGAGCCGCCGGTGGATTTTTTTAGGAACGGTGAGATTGGTGGCGCATTTCTCGGGGTGAAAGTAGCTCCAGTGGCCACGTTGTTATCCTTCGACGTTTTCGCTTTGATCGCTTTGCGCAACGCCTCCCTGCGTTCTAAATCGATGTCTCTCGCCGCAACCGCGGAAATTCGTTTCGTTTCCGCGGACGATAGACGTCTGCGTTCAGGCATCCACTCTGCTCTGACTAATGCTCTGTAAGAGATTGTCTTCGCGGCATCTTGCAAGAGAAAACTCAACAGAGCAACGCATATGCAAAACAACGTTTGCTCAAACGTACACGGCGACATTTCGTGAAACGGCCAATGTCTCGTGAGCAAAATGGAGGCAAAAGAAGACGCCATGGTGGCCAGGAATAGGAACCCACCCGGTGCTAACGTCCAAAACGGATCGGGTCCGTCCGAGCGCGCGCATAATACCGAGAATGCATCCGTTAATGCCATTTTCAAGAAAATCATGCACTTGGCTTGCTCGTACGTATCCGGCGCGATGTCCAACGCTTCGAGTAAACCAAAGTTTGCATTTGAGCTGGAGAAGATTTCGCGCGCTACAAAGCACGTCGTGAATGTGGCAACAAAGCCCATCGCTAGTCCAGATGCCAAGATGCACGGCAAACGCCACGCTTCGGGCGACGCTGACGGTCTCGCAAAATCATAAGCGATTGACAAGACGACGCAATCGTTCACCGAGGCTAACAACGCCAACGCGATGACTGGTAAAGTGAACGTTTTCGGCCACGCCACGTTAGTTTCGTTCGGAAACACTAAGAAGGCGCACAGGACAAACACGGTGAGCAAGTGGCACGTGCAGATGATGCGGTACAAAACGTAAGTCTTTGCGCGTGCAAAAACAGCTCTCGCTTCGACGATTGCAGAAGCGACGTGCGCCAGCGACGGTCTCGACACGACAAAATCAGCAACGCGAACGGCAGCATCCGTGGACGATTGCGAGGCGGCAAAAGCGGCGTCGGAAGCCCGCATGGCGGGTAGATCTTCTAAACGATCTCCGAGAACGCCAACGATGACTTTCCTGCTGCTGCCCAAAAACCGCTGGTTGTGGCGACTGTTTTGATGCATCGCCGCTTGCTTGAACCGGCGAATGATGTTCGCTTTCGTTTCCGCGTTGCTGCACTCGAAAAAGCAATCGACTTTACTGATAGGCACTATGGATGTGGTTGTTATTGTCGTCGTAGATGTAGAATGAATCGTGGACGATCGAATACCTCTTTCGGCATCGGAAACGAAATCGCTCCTTTGTTGTTCAGATGTCACTTGCTCCGGCGGTGGTCGACCTTCTAAAACTTCTCGACAATTTCGAACGATACCTTCGTATCGTTTACCCGCGTTCGTATAGAACGATTGCACGCGGGGCGAAACCGATGGTGGTTGTTGTCGATTTTTTTGACTCGCATTTTCAGACCTATTGAGTTCTGAGTCCGTATCTTGATTATCGAGTAAAGATGAAGACGCAAACTCCTCTCCCGCGTTACCAGTTCTCGTCGACGAAAGCACGCGTTTTGGATTGTGCAACTGTTCCGTTCGCACTTTAGCAAACGATTCCGACGCGGAAGTGAATAATTTCACGTCCACGCCTAAAGCTTTCAGCGCGTCTCTGCCGGCGTTGCAATCTTGACGGACGTGACGCGAGAAGGCAAAGATACCTAAGAAGACCCATCCGTTCACGATACTGCCTTGGTTCTGCGCGCTATTTTCGAACACTTCCGCGGTTGTTTGCACGTCATATGCGCATGCAACTGCAACACATCGCAAACCTCGTCGTTCAAACATTCTCTCGCGATTTCGAGCCTCGTCTAACGCTTTAAAGACTTTTTTCGCGTGTTCTTCGTTCCCGGCGCGAGAAATCATAGTTTCTCGACGGACTAAATTATCTATGGATTCTAAGCATCCTTTGGCTACAGCGAACACACCAGAGTTTGAACCATCCATGGCTTCTTCTCTGGAAATCGTTGCTCTCGAAAGTTTGACTACGGAATCGTACGGTTCGTACGTTTTCTGGATGTAGGTTTCTGAGAGCGAACTCAAACCGTCTTCCGCTAGTCGCTCCGCGATGGCGCGATCGACGGAATCGTCGAATATCAAATTCATTTCGTCGTCTGCTACCAGATGTTGCTCAAAGACATTGTTGTTGTTCGATCTCGCTGTGGTTGGGGTTGCTGATTCCATGACTGAAGATGAATTCTTCCACCATCGCGATGCCAATGCCGCGGCAACCAAAACGTCCCTCGGTTGACAACTATCTGCAAACACAATGGGTTCTCCGACAATACGAGTCGCGAACCGATCGACCACGCAGCACGACGTCGAACAGAAGAGCGCTTGCATTGCGGCAACGTCTTGTATTGCACTCAATCGGCTGATACCAAAAGTTCTCGTCGTCGTCGAGCCAACGAAGGATGACAACGGATTGCTACTACTCGATGCTTCTTTGTTCGACTGTTGTCGTTGTTGCATGTTCAGATGTTCTCTGTTTGCTTGCTCATTCAAATAATACTCGGGATAGTAATCGTCGAGTCCTGGGCTGTACCCAGGAGACGCGCGCGCTTTCGCCATTCTCCGAATACCCAACGCAACAGTCGCGTGAACGACAACTCTCACAGCTATTGGCAACGCGCACACGCACAATACGGTTGCAAAGGAGCACGCAAACCAAAATCCTCTACCGGCTACGACTAAAAAGAGCCAAAGTGAAATTGCAGAAGCGAACGACGCCACAGCCACCCCGGTCATCACGAGATCTAAAGACCGGTCAAACGCAGACCCTCTCGGCGGTGTTGCAACGGTAGTACGCGCCATCGTAGGTACTTGCTGTCGATGGTGATGACTTCGTCGTTGCGTTGAAGCCGACGATCCAAACAGAGCACCAAACGATTTCGAGCGAACCATGGATGATTTTCTCGAGCGATTTTGATGACTCGTTGAAGTCATCGAGAAGAAACCTAAAATACCAGCGGCGTTCGCGCGATGTTCTTCTATTTGCATAATCTGCTGCATTTTGCGCGCGATGGCTGTTCGAGGACCGGTTCTGCCTACAATTGCGGCACCGCAACCGGCGTAAATAACACTCCCTCCTAAAACCGGTTCGCCTTCGGAGACGCCGATTAAATCCAGCGAGTCCATTTCGTTATCATCGCCAAAGAGCATGGACAATTCATCACCACGACTCGCACCTCCGCGCGGCGTACCATTTGCAAACAAAGACGAGGATAACGTCGATGACGACGCGGTATTAATGAGATAATTCGAGTTTCGCGTGACGAATAATACGCCCGAGCCTCGATAGACGCAATCGCACGGCACGATTTGACCGACGCGCAATTCGACAATATCACCCGGCACGAGCGATTTCGACGACACGCGCATCTGCTTCCCGTTATCTCGAACTACTGTCGCGTACGCGGGGAACTGTCCGTTTCTCGGCGCGTTTGTCCGAGTCATATTTTCTAAAATTTGTTTCTGCGATTGTTTCGTCGTTGCTTTTGTTGAAGTCGTCGTCAAAGCCGAAGTCGTGACTTCCGTCCCAGCCATCAAAGCGCCGTCGTCTCTGCTTTCGGACCACCCAACGTAACAGTTTGCAAAGAAAACCAAGAACAAGACTAAAACATCAATAATAGAATCGAGTGTTTTCGCTGGATCCATAGCTTGTAGGCATTGTAAGAAAATAGCAAAGAAAATCACCCTCCCAGCTGGCGCGTTGAACTCGCGAAGGGCGTGTTTCACCAACTGACCGTAATCGAATTTCTCTCCAGGAACAGAGTTCGGGCCGAACTTTCGTAACCTGCGAGTGACTTCAAACGGAGATAGACCTGAGTTTACCGAAGTGTCGTAAAAATCAGCCGAGTGCTCTAAAACATCTCTCGCCCGTACCGGCACGAAAGTATCGACTTGAGGTTGATGATTACGATGAGCGTTGGTGCTATCGGCTTTCTTCCTACCCGGAGACGCGTGAGGACCTTTTCTCGTCGGACTCTTCGTTAAAAGTGGCGTCGTCGTCGTATCTTCGTCGTCGTCGTCGGTGTCGGATTCGATTTCTGTGTCTTTATTACTGCTCCTAATCTTGTTGTTATTGTTGTTATTGTTTCTTCTAAAATCTCTTCCTGAACTACTCCTCCCGACGTTTCTAGTACTCGCACTTGAATTCATATTCATACCAAACGGGTTATACCCGGCGCCGCGATTCCTATGTGCCGCGGCGTTTTGCGCGTTCCGTAAAAATTCTGAATCTTCTGAGAAGATCGAGTCGCCTTCTTCGTAATAATCGTCGTTCGTATTATTGTCTCGACTAAACACGTCCTCGGAATTCATCGTCGCTCTATCTTCGTCGTCGTCGTCGAAATCGTCGTCGAAATCGTCCATAACGTTACCAAAAGCATCTCGTCTCGCGCGCCTATTCGTCCTCGTCCTCGCGTTCGTAATTCCATACTCGTTCTCTTCGTCGCTCAAAACTCTCTCTCGATGCCTCGCCGCTGCGTAAAAGTGTTGCCTTCGCAACCACTCCGGATCGATCGAGTTTGGCGTTTCCGGAGCGCCGCCGCCATCGTTACCACCTCCATCGTCGATTTCATCTCCTTCTTCCTCGGAAAAGAGCGACGATTGGGATAAAGCAGCGGCAGAAGAAGAAGAAGAAGGAGAAGCGTTCCTCCTCGCGAGCAGCAGTTCTTCTTCTTCTTCTTCTCCATCTTCGCTTTTGCTTACGAACGCGGAAACGCCTTTCCCGAATCCAAAACCACCAACTCCTTTTTCGCCGCCGGCGGCAGAATCGCTCCTGTTATCGTCGTCGTTTTTGTCTTCGTCGTCTTCCTCTCGTCTCCAATTTCTCGTCGTCGTCGTCATCTTCTTCTTCTTCTAAATAAAAAGGAAATTCAAAAACGTAACCGCGCGGCAAAATCACTCTTCTTCGTTCTCAACATTTTCTCCATCACTTCTTCTTCTTCTTCTTCTTAAAGCATCATCACACACAAAAGGCAGCAGTTTCGGCGGTTGCAGCAGTGTAGCGCTTTAAAAGAATACCACAAAAAACGGTCTCTCTTCTCCTGTTACTGTTGTTGTTCTTTTAAAACTCTCTCTGCTGAATAGTAATACTCTACTAGAAGAATAATTTTACTTTGCGCGTGGTAGCTTTTGTGTTGAGAGATGTGAAAAAGTACGCGACAAAAAAAGGAGAAAAACACAACAAAAAAAGAAAGAAAATTTTTTGGAAACGACGAAAGCAAAAATCAATAATCATCGATTAAATTATTTTCAGAGAAGGAAGGAGCCGCAAAAAAAAACATCAAGAGAAGGCAAATCATGTTGAGACGCGCTGCTGCTGCAACAAATCCTTCCTTTTCTGCTGCTGCTTCTGCTGAGGCTGCTTGTGTGCTGTTGAACAACGCGACCACGAGGATGAGCAGAGCGTGGGGTTCAGTTTTCGCGTCGACATCAAAATCATCAGCTTTTTTCTCTTCTTCTTCCGTTGCTTTGAATGATGCGTCGGAATCATTTTCATCAAAATCATCGTCAACCCCGATTGCCATTTTTGCGAGAACGACAACAACAACAACAACAAAATTAACAACGAATAATACTAATAAAAGAACGTACGCCTCGCAAGCGAAAGCGGTGGACGCGTTATTCAAACGCCCTTTACCGCACAAAACGCAAGAACAGCTCATTAAATCCGCGCAGAGGTTTGGACCGAAACGACCCGGGTTGATTGCCGTGAAAGCAGGCATGACGTGCGACTGGGACGAGTGGGGGAAACGACACCCTTTGACGGTTTTATGGATCGACGATAATCAAATCGTCCAGGTGAAAACGGAAGAGAACGAAGGGTACAGCGCGGTTCAAGTTGGAAGCGGGTATAAGAAACCAAAATCGGTGACCAAACCAGAGCTCGGGCACTTTATTAAGGCGCAAGTGCCGATTAAAAGGTTTCTGAGCGAGTTTCGCGTGACGCCGCCGACGATGAAAATGTATAAAGAAGACGAGGAAGGAGACGATGATGATGACAACAACAATTTAGATGTAGAAACTGTAGAAATTAAAGGTGCTAGGGAGTATAAAGTTGGAGAGGAGTTAAACGCGAACCATTTCTTTGCTGGACAGTACGTGGACGTGCAAGGGGTCACCTCGGGCAAAGGTTTCGCCGGGCCGATGAAACGGTGGGGTTTCTCCGGGCAACCCGCCTCGCACGGGAACACGAAGAAACACCGCGCGCACGGGTCGATCGGTCAGTGTCAAGATCCGGGGAGAGTCTTTAAAGGGAAGAAAATGGCTGGACAAATGGGCGGGAGAAAACGAACCGTCCAGAACTGTTTCGTGTATAAAATCGATAGCGAACGAAATTTAGTGTACGTGCGAGGCCAAGTCCCGGGGAGGAAAGGATCGATCGTGAAAGTTAGAGACGCTTTGCGCAAGAGAGCGACCGTGGAGGAATTAGAGGCGCAAATAGGACAAATTGGCGTGACGATTGCGCCCAAGAGTAGCAAAGATCCGTACTCCGCATATAACAAGGATTAATAATAATATAATAAAATTAATAACGAGATTTTTCAATAATAACTTTGGCTGGGTTTAATAAGATCAATAATAATACATAGTCTCCTAATAATCATAACGTTTCTAATACGGTCGCGAAAGATACATTACTCGACACCTTCTTCTTCTTCTTCTTCTTCCGGTTCCCAATTTCCGGCGTTCTTCGCGTCTTCCTGTAACAAAGGCTTTAACGTTCCATACGTCACCGTTAACGCGCTCGCCTTGTACGTTAAAAACCCAATCAACGTGACGCCGTAGTTAAAATCAAACGGATGCCCTGGGATGTGATTCCACAACGACTCCGACGCGACTACGACCACGGGAACAATCAACCTCTTCTGAAACAGCGCTCGCGAATAAATCGTCGCAATTTTACCTAAAACTGACTCCGGGCCAAACACCAACTTCTTCACGTCCGTCACCGGTTCGTACACCAAATTCCTCGTGTAATCCTCCTCCTTATACCCGTCCCGCTCCTCGTTCACCGTATCCACGTACTCGGATAAGAACTGGAGGTATACGTACGAACCAATCACACCTATCGCAGAGCTAAAACTCGACGCGATGCCGTACCCGAGTAAACAATACAAAGTCAATCCCGCGCCGTATTTCAGCGTTAAAGTTTTCAGCTCCGTTTTCAAGAGTTCGTATTCTTTGTCGGATTCGATTTTTTTCTTTGTCGCCGGTCTCGGTTGCGAATATTTCACGTTTTTCATCTTCTCCAACTCGTTTTGTTCCCACGGCATGACGTTGTTGTTATTCTCTTTTCCTGAAGATGGTGGTTCGTTCGCGTCGGTGGTGGCGTTTGTTCTTCTTCTCGTTCTTGTTCTTGTTCTTCTTGTTCTTCGTGTTGTTGTTGTTGTTGTTGTTGCGATTGATGATGATTTTGCGCCGGCGGAAAAGAATCGATTCTGATGATGATTTCCTCCTCTTTTACTTTTTAATAAGTTTATTATGCGAGTGCTACGAGTCGCGGAGCTCGCAGCAGCGGAAGCTGAAACGCGAGAGTTGATCGTTGTCGTCGCGTGTTGGTGGTGGTGCATGGTGTGGTCGTCGTTTTACGATGGAATTCCACTCGAGGTTTTTCTCTGTTTCTTTCTCCCCAAAAATTTTGCAGTCTTTTTCTTCATTTTCAACACGAGTATATTTAGGTGAATTTCTCTCTATTAGTATAGAGTAGTTTAATGTCAACGACGACGAAAGAACGAAGACCGTCCTCCTCGAGAAGACAAATCAACGCTCCGGCGAGGTTTTCATCAGATTCAGAGGACGATTTTGTTGTCGCGACGACGACGACTCAAAAGAAGAAAACGATGGTGAGGAAGTCATCAATTTCACTCACCAATTCTTCGAAGAAGAAATCTAAAAATGCATCATCATCATCATCATCATCATCATCATCATCATCATCATTCTTCACGAGACATTCGAACGTGTATGTATACGTCCCAAACATAATCGGGTACGCGCGACTGTTATTAGTCTTCGTTTCTTTCTACTACTCTTCTTCTGGAGGAAGAACAAACACAAAAAACCACGCGGGATTTATATCCGTGTTCACGTATTTGCTCTCATTCATTTGCGACGAGTTGGATGGTCGTTTTGCACGAAAATGTAACCAGTGCACGGAATTCGGCGCGGTGCTGGATATGGTCACGGATCGATTGGCGACGACTGGATTGTTGATCATCTTGTCGAATATTTATTCCGAGATGCAATTTGTGTGCATATCGTTGATATTCTTGGATATTTCCTCGCATTGGTTACAAATGCACTCGCAACTGGCCATCGGGAAGAGAGGACACAAAGACATGCGAGAGAGTCGCTTTCGATTGTTGCGCTTGTATTACGCCAATCGAATATTCATGGGAGTGTGTTGCGTGTCCACGGAGGTTTTGTATCTGTGTTTGTTCATGGCTAAGGATAAAGAGTTGAACGCGATACCTGGTCTCGTACCGATATCGAAAGAGATCATCAAGCGCGTTTCCTTCATCGAGACGTTCGATTCGTTCCTCCAAAAAACGCTCGGCGTCGGCTCTTTGCGAACGTTCGCGACGCAATTCATCGTTCTCGCTATTCCTGGATTTTTGTTGAAACAAATCGCTAATATCGCGCAATTGCGGTCCGCAGTCGTTGCCATGTGTGAACACGAGCCTGAATTTGCGGCGAAACGAGAAGAAGCCGGGACTAAGAAGAACTGATGAATGAGCGTTTCTCACTATTATTATAGCCTCGTAGTAGATATTTGTGTGTTGTTATTTGAGGAAGACTCTTTTTGCTTCACTTTTCACTTTTCACTTTTCTTTTGCGCTTTTAATCAAAATGTCACCACCATCATCTGCGACGAAGAAGAAGAGAAGAAGAAGAAGAAGGTTTGCCATCGTAGACTGCGAGGATGAGGTCGAGTTTTCGTACGTCGCCATCGCGTATTCTCGCCTCCTGTCCTTCTCCTCAAAATCCTCCTCCAATTCGTCTTCCAATCAAGAAGAAGAAGAAGAAGAAATTTGGGAACACCATCGAGTGCCGGAGGGAGAATTACCAGATATGAGCGAGATTGAGACGTACGATGGGATCGTCATAACCGGGTCTCGACATTCCGCCGTGGACGGGGTGAAATCTATGCGATGGATGAAACATTTGAAACAGTTTTTAGAACGCGTGGCACGCTTGAGAAATGAGAAGAAACAACCGAAAATATTCGCGGTGAACTTTGGCGCGCACGTGTTGTGCGAAGCGTTAGGAGGGAAGGTAAGGAGACGTAATAGTATTAATAGTAACGAAGAAGAAGAGTTGGATGTGATTGGGAAATTCACGTGCGAATTTGATACGAGCGCGTGCGAGAAAGCGTTCCCGAAATCGGTTTGGTCGAATACGCGCGCGATAATCGAAGAGAAGGAGAAGCGCAGAATGAAGATGGTATCGAAGCAACGGGACGAGATTTGCGAGTTGCCAGTAGGTGCGGTGATGCTCACGAAGGCGGTCGTTGACGATGACGACGACGATGACGATAACAGTAGTGATGAAGAAAAAGAGAAAGAAAGCCCCGATCCTCCGGAACTGGAATCGGTGTTCCAACCCGTGCCGCACGAGTTTTCCAAGTTTATTCCGGAGAGGCAGAAACCAAAAGTAGCGGGAACGAGTAGCGAAGACGCTAATGCGCACGAAAAGAAGAAGAAGAAGAAAGAACAAATACGAGCAGCGAAAAAGAAGAAACCTCTGTCGTATTCGAACGAAGCGGTGTGTTGCTGGGCGTGGTCGCCGTCCTTCAGTGATGATAAAGACAACACAAAGTCGAAGGCGAGAGTGTTGGCGTGGCAACACACGCTTTTGCGAGACGAAGAAAAAGAGAAGAAGAAAAAAGAATACGACCCGGAATCAGACCCGTCGATTGCGTTTTTATCCTTAGCGAGAGCTTTTCTGAGAAGCAAGAACGACGACGATGAAAACGACGACGACGAAAGCAGCGGCGTTTCGTACTTAAAGGATTCGAAAACCTCGCTCTCGAAATGTTTACAAGCCGCGAGAGAGACGATCGAGGCACAGAGTTTAGACCAGTGGAAGAAGAAATCCATCGTCAGAGACGAAAACGGAAACGTCACTGAACACGACGAAAATGAAGTGGTCGTCTTAGATAAAATGGAATCCGTCGCCGAACAGGCGTTCCTAGCCACTGCGAAAGCGGTAAAATCAGAGTTGGATTACGCGAGCGAAGAGTTTCGATTGTATTCCTCCTTGAACGAAGTCGCCAAGAACGCGTTCGAGAGATGCACGAAAGAAGTTTTAGACGCTCGAGTCTTCGTTGAAAAAATCGCAGACACGGAAAAGAAAATACACTGCTCGATACTTCCAACCATAGAAGCGTTGGAAAAACAAATCGAATTGTTCGAAACGACCGTCCAGAACGCGGAAAAGAAGTGCGATGAAATCGACGCCAGGATAGCTAAATTAGCCTAAACAACGCCAAAAAGGAAACGTTTGTTCAATTCGTTTTTCGGTATTTAATACAATGCGACTATTAATGGTGGGGGGCTATTCAATGCGTTTATTCTATTCTTCTACATCCACTAATTTAAACACGTCGCTTCTCAGCACAATCTTCTTCCCTGCGAATATTTCCTCCCCTTCGTGTTCGCACTTCTCCTCGCCGTGCCTGAAGAAACAAACACGTCCAGCCTTTGGCGTCACGCTCGCGATTCGATTTCTATAGTCGTCCAAGAAATACGTGTTCCCTCCTTTCAGCCCGTTCTCTTCTCCGGCTAAATATAAGAGCATCGTGTGCGTGCTCACTAACTTTTGATGTCGCGCGTTCTTCGTTCGCACGCGCTCGTCGATGTGCGGCCCGAAATGGTGCGATTCCGTGTATTCGTACACTCTGAAATTTTCATTGAGAGAGTGAAAAACCTCTTCTTCTTCTTCTTCTTCTTCTTCTTCTTCTTCTTCTTCTTCGTCGCTGCGAATAAACATAGTCTTCAACCCGATATCCTCCCATAACATTTTCGCTAATTTCTCGTCTGCGAACGACATCCGATTGTTTTTCCTCCTCGCTTCTCCGAATTTCGGTCCTCGGCTCGTGGCCAGTTGATACTCAAAAATCGAACAGATGGACGCGACGATCGAATCGCACTCTTTCTTGCTCAACACGTCGTCTCTGATTAAGATTTCGTGAAACGGATTTTCAATCTTTTCTGTTTTGTGCGATAGGTTCAAATCGTACGGTCGTTTGGTCAGCACAGAACCGATCTTCGAAGAGAGCAGCGTTTGGGAAAACTTCATCTCTCCTTCTTTTTCTTCTTTGTTTTCGTTGTTATTCGTAGTATTGCTCTTTGTCTTATTCTTCTTATTCTTCATTCATTCATGTTCTTGTTAATTATTGTTGTTAAAGTTATTCATTTGCGATTTTCGCATCAACCCCTATTATAACTTTGTTGTTTTTTTTGTTGTTCTCGTATTTTGACTGAAAAATTGTTTGTACGGATTTGCACCATTTTGTACGGATTTATACAACAACAACAACAACACACTTCCATAGAAATACCTACTACTCTACTAATAAAGAGCATCATCATCATCATCATCAAAACGACACACGACGATCACTACTACTCGCTTTAAACCTGCGCAGTCAGTCAATCGTGGTGGCAGCAAAACACATGGCGGCAACAACATCAACAATAAAAGAAGATGATCATCAATTACTCCTCAAGAAACAATCGAAACTGGACGAAGAGAAAACTATGTGTTCGAACAAGAATAGGTTCGAGTTAGAATTAGAATTCGTGCAATCGTTGGCGAACCCGCGATATTTACACCATCTGGCGACGACGACTTCGACGACTTCGACGACGACTTCATCCAACAACAACAACAACAACAACGAAGATGATGATGATGATGATGATAAAGAACCAATTGATATCCTCAACAGCAAAGAAATGATCGAATACTTATCCTACCTCCAGTACTGGTATCGAGACCCGAGATATTCGAAATACATCTTATACCCGCACTGTTTATACTTTCTGAAACTTTTGCAAACGGATGAGTTTCGGAAAGCGATGCGAAACCCACGAAGGGTAGAGGAAGTGCACGTGGCGCAGTTTACGTTTTGGGCGGAGGATTTGACCGAAAGAGTGAGGAAAGTGATGACGACGACCACCGCCACCAACGACGACGGTATCGAGGAAAGTAAAAAGAAGTAGAGTGTAGTAATAGTAGTATGTGTGTAATAGCAGAGAGAGAACCTCTATCTAATCCGTGGCGCTCTCATCATAGTTAACGTAACACTTTTCATCGGCCTCATCGAGTGCTTCTGCGAACCTAAACTGTAGGCGTGGATTATCAAACGTATGAAACGCGATATCTACCTTTTTACTCTATACTATTTTCGTCACACATTGCGTTCTCACAACAAAAGTAATACTATAGAGAGAGAGTAAACACAACGCCGCGCGATCGATGTCGTCGTCCCTGACCTGCTCCTCATCGTTATCAAAATCATTTTCTTCGGCGGCAGTACTGACCCCGCGTCGTCGGGGTCGTCGTCGATGCAACAACAGCGTCGGTGGTGGTTTCTTCGCAGCAAAAACATCCTCCTCGACGGCATCATCAGCGTCAACAAATGATGACGAGACGACGACGACGGGGAAACAACAAGAACAAGGACGCAACAACAAAAGCAACGAAACCCAAAAAACCGGTCGTCCTAAATCTCCTTTTTATTCGCAAGGGAAACATCAGCGACGACGAGACGACAAAATCATTCAACTGAGGAGAGGAGAATTTAAGAATAGGGAGGATCCACCTCCGTGGGAGACGACGTGGTCGGTGGAGAGTCGGTTGATGAAAATCGAAGGGAGTTTGTTCGAAGAAGAGGAAAAGGAAGAAGAAATTGCTTCATGTTTGATAGACATAAAAGGCTACGCGGAACCGAGTGGCCCGCACTCGTTCTTCCTGCAGGCGGAGATCACCGGCCACATACGATGCCACTGCGACGCGTGCGACGGGAAGTTCAACTTACCGGTAAAATCAGGATTCAAACTTTTCCTGGACGAACACGCGACGGCGTTCGGCGATGTCTCCGGAGACCTCGAAATCGTCCCGTTCCCTCGCTCGACGGAACACGTGGATTTAACCTCGGTCGCTCGGAGTTGGATCGAGATGAACTTAAAGGAGGAATTTCTGTGCGACGAGTGCGGAGAGAACGACGGGGTCGTGGAGACGTGGAGTTTAGATTACGACGGCGAGGTCAAGATCACGAAATGATAATGATAATGATGATATGTAATCTAGTCTAGTCTAAAGTAGTAGTAGTAATAGTGTGTGTAAATAGTAGGTGAATAGCAGTTACTGTGTTATTATATTCGTATGAGTCGTATTTTAGTACAATTCGTCCTCACAACAAAAAAGGTATTCCGCCGTCACACAGAAACAACAACACACATGGATAAAATACTGGCCAACGCGATGACCTCCTCGGTTATTCCAGGACAAATTCAATCGGACATGAAACGTAAATTGGACGACATTCGAGATTTACCGATGAATTCAACCATTACTCTCACGGAGGACGAGTCTCAAGGCGCGAAGATGTTGGAAGCGTTTTCCGTGGACATTTCGCACCAAGAAGTCGAACGAATCCTCATCGAGTTGGAGGAGATTTATAAGACCCAACCGGGAGAGTGGCTCCCTATTCACGGGATTGGATCGATGTTAGCCACGGATTTAGGGTACGAGGACGAAGACGAATTCGAAGACGCGTTGAAAATGACGTTCGAAGAGTTCGTGAATAAACTACCGATGATTGAGTGCAAAGACGTGGAGTCGGAATTACAACCCGGTCTCGTTCGCAAGTGCTGGCGGTTAATACCGGAGTTGAAAGCGGAAAACCGGAAACCGAGGTGTTTGAAGCTGGAGTTGAAAGCAAAATCAGATTTGTGGAGGATATTAATGCGAGCGCCTGGGTCGTCGATTGAGATTCCGGAGATTGAGTTTTACGCCGGAGGGGATTTAAAGAGACAAATCGATAGCGTATATAATCACCTGTCGCAGGCGTGTTTTAACTTGGAGTCGCACGTGCAACACATGGCGAGTTGCGCGGCGAACTTGGAGGAGCAACGAGGGATTTTAGAAACGATTGAAAGATTAAGGAGAATGTTAGATTTAGAGGAACCGTGCACGATAGTTATTCGGTGCCCGACTGGGGAGACGGCGTTTAAACCGATGGATGGAATCGAAGTTTTGCCGTTCGACGCGCCAATCGAAGGCACGGTGTTGATGACTGACGACAGACAAGAGTTAGAGAAGAAAGTGCACAGAGAAGAAGGCGAATAGTAAAAGAATTAAGCGAATAAAAATAATGGAACGAATCGTCTTTCATGAATCGAACCATTTAAAATCGACTCTCCCACTCGTCGCTTCGTTCAACGCCGATTCCAACTCCTCTATCGCATCAAAATCGACGTTCAGCTCTAACGAAACTCCACCGGTATCTTCGTCCCATTCTTCGTCTTCCACTCGCACCCGCTCTTCGCTCGCGAAACGTTCCACCGTTCGATTGACTCTCTCCACGTCTTTCGATTCCTCGACGTTCGCAAACGCCACGACGACTTTCGCCGCTTTCAACTTTGTCTCGTTTTCTAAATCTAAAGTCTCAAACGCTTGATTTACCGCTCCACCGTAAGCTCGCATCAAACCGCCTGGACCTAACTTTGTCCCTCCGTAATATCTCGTCACCATCGCGACGACGTTCTCGAAATCCAGTTTTTCTTTTTTCCCTTGGAGGACATTCAGGATTGGAATTCCGGCTGTTCCCGACGGTTCTCCGTCGTCGCTCGATCGGTTGTTCGCGTCCCCTATTCTCCAAGCGAAACAATTATGCGAGACGGACACATCCGAGTGGTCTTTTATAAACTTCATGGCTTCGTTAGAGTTGGAAATCGTAGCTATTTTGCACACGAACTTTGACTTCTTCGCGACAAAAGTGGATTCGTGATACGGTTTTTTCGTAATCACGCGTATCTTGTTTGTATGATGAGTATTGGTATCAGATGACGAATTTGCGCAGCGCGACGACGAGCGTTTCAAAACTCCCTGTGTTGTTGTTGTTCTTCTTCTGTGACGCGTATTTATTGCATTACGAGTATTCGGAGATGCATAACATCGGCGACAGAGCAACAAAACTCGACTTTGGTATCGCCCCAACATCAGTTTCAACAACATCACCTTCTTCGTTACAATGACGACGAAAACAAACTCGAAAATGGCTAAAATGTAGCGTAAAGCGAGAGTGGTAGTTTACCGGTACAACAACAACAACAACAACAACACGTTTCTCTCATTCTTCCTCGTCGCTATCGACCAAAACTCGTTTTCTTCGATCACCAGCCTCCGTGTCCGCCTCCTTGTTTGTCTCCTCGTCGCTTTCGTCCTCGTCGTCGTTATCATCTGGGACGATGAAGTCGTCGTTCTCTTCGAGTTCGTCCTCCGCGCCTTCTTCCAAAAACGCCGCGTCCAACTCGGCTTCTCTTCTCGAGCGTTCGTCGTAGTACAACTCGTTCGCCACCCCACGAATACTTCGGTTACCACCCCCGTATCGTCCGTCTTTCCCACCATCCCTCCGCATTACGCCGTCGCCACCATCTGCTCGCGATCGTATATCTTCGCTCATCATTTTCTTCCGTTTTCGTTGCAACTGCGCCTCTTCCCTCGCTCTCTGTTCGAACAATCGATCCGACGCGTCCTTCTCCTTTTCCGGATCGACGTTCGACACGAACCGTATGGTCCCTTTCGCTCTCGCCCCGTGCTTCTTCTCGATCGCGTCTCGTAATCTCTTGTGCGTGTGCGAATCCGTCGTCGCCGGTCGAAACTGCATCCGTTTGCTAATCTTCGCCTTCCCTTCCATCAAACCTTGATGTCTCGCAAAGACGTATTGATTCAAACCTTGCTTACTCGATACCGCGCTTTCCATCACGTTGAAAACCTCCTCTCCTAAGTGTAACGTTCTCGATCCATCCGACCATTCCACAAACTTCGCGTTCGATTTTAACTCATTCGTCCTCTCGTCTCTCGTCCACCTCGCGACGTTCCCTTCTTTCGCTTTTAATCGGGATCGGCCAAATTCATCCACGATAGTTTTGTCCTCTTCTTCTTGGAACGTGTTTTCGTCGAATTTCTTCGCGTTCACGTCAAAAATGTTCGTCGCTTTAGAAACGATCGGGTTTAAGTAGATTTCTTTTGTAGAGTCTTCTTCTTCATCTTTGTCTTTGTCTTCTTCTTCTTCGTTCAAAGCGGCGATCAGATGCATCGGTTCGCCTTTTCTTTCCTCTTTTTCTCCTTCAGTCGTCGCTTCTTCTTTGTCCTCTCCGGCGTATTCATCTAAAACAGATTCGTTCGTCGCTTTCTTCTTTTTCACCACGACTGCTTCGTCTTTCTCTGAAGTTTTCATCTCCGCGTGGGGTTCTCTTTCATCTTCTTTGTCTTCACCTTGTTCAAATTCGTTTTTGTCTAATTTTCGATCGCCGTCGTTTTTGTCTAATTCTTCGCCGGTCGTGGTGGTTCTAATGGTCTTCTCTAAAGGCTCGTCGTCCGAGTCGTCCGAGGAATCGCCGAAGATGTTCGCCACTAAAGCGTCCGCCATCTTAACAGTTTATAATTGTGTGTGTGTTTACTCTGCTTTACTATTGAATAATAATACTAAGAAGAAGAATAAGGTAATGCTCATTTGTGAGGCACGGAGACACCGAAGAAAGTCTTTCAAACGAATAAGAAGAGAGAAAAACAAAGAACGAGAGAACACCAAAGTCTAATGAGAGTCAAAAGTCAAAAGAAGCCATCGTCGTATTCTTGGTATCCTCACAGACTTTTAGTTACCTGTGTGTTTATATTATCAATACTCTAGTATATACTATTCTTTGTCTTCTAATCTAAAAGTGTAAACTCGCAGTCGAACCACGCGTCTTTGCCGTGCGTTACTTCGCTTTCGCCTAACAGCGTAAACCCGCCATTCTGATAAAACGGAATCATGTGCTTCTTACACAACAAGCGAACAGATTTCAACTCCGATTGGTTGTCTCGTTTCCTATCGTTATTTCGAGCTTTTAAATACATTAAATACGTTTGCAACAGCTTCCCTCCGACGCCTCGTCTTCGTTTGTTTTCCTTGACGCAAACAGAATGCACACATAAAATCGCTCCGTCTGGTTCGTGTTTACTTCCCATGGTTTCCGCAGTTAACGTTTCGTTTTCGTTCACGCACGTCCCGCATACGTATCCAATAATTTCATTCTCACTTCCTCCGTGTTCCGTGGCGACTAAGAACATCTCTCCTGCGTTTATGCATCTATACCGTAACGTTTCTAAAGAAGCTTTTTCATCCTCCGGATACGAATTGGATTCAATTTCCGAAATTGTCTCGATGTCTTCCTCTGAGACCGGGCGGTAGGAGACGAAACCAGCCGGGACGCGAGAGTACGGCACAGACTCGGACGATGTTGTTTGTGACAAAAGAGTGTTGTTGTCCATGACTCTGATTTTTGCAAAAGGCGTTGGTTTTGTGTGTTCTTTACTCAATTATATGATGCGAACTTTTTTTGTTGTGTTGTCTCTGAATGAGTTTTTTTTGTACCAACGAGGAAATTAAAAAATACGACGACTGTCAGTCCGGCAAAGAAGACGTTTTGAAGAAAACGTATGTAGTATTATTATCATCAGTATTTAATAAACGCTTTTGAAGAAGACGACAAGAAAAGAACATCAAAAATGCTCGCCTCTAACGGGGGGTCGAACGCGACGCTCAACGGAGATGTGAATAATGGGAGAAAGAAAGGGTTTTTCAACTCTTCGATTCTTCCGAGACGAAAATCTTTCGACGGTATGAATAAAAAATCATCGAAGGGCGGAGGAAGATCTAGAGCGATTTTCTCTCCTCCTCCTTCTTTTTCTTCCTCTTCTTCTTCTTCTGTCCTGGTGTTCCCAGAGCAAGAAGACGAGGCGTACCCGTACTTATCCAGACGAAGAATCTCAGAGAGCGAAGGAGGAAAGTTTGTGAGACGAAATATTTCTTCTTCGGCTTTGTACGAACACGAGTTGCAGTTGAAAGACGACGGGGTCGTGGAGTACGCGGTGAGAAGGAGGATTGAAACAACGATTGAAACAAGCGGCGGCGGAAAAGACGTGTTAAATGCGGTGTATTCGCGATTACAAGAAGGGATTTTGGGTGGAAGTAACACGATGGACGATTCCATTCGTTCGCGCGAGGCTTCGGCGAAGGAGGTGCGCGAATTCATGTTCGGATCGGACGAAACCCTCGAGACGAGACGATCAAAAGGCCCCCCTTTATATCAAACCCTTGACCATCATCGCGCAAAAGCGTTTCACGTTTGCGAGACAAAGTCACAAAGCGCTTTCGGCAAATCGATCATGAAAACTTTCGTCTCTTCCGATCGATCGACCGGTTCAATCGCCTTTAAAATGATCGAAGCGAAAAACTCGAGAGTGTTCGAGGTGTACGAAGGATCCAACGCGATCGAAATAGACTCGGACGGATCAATATATATCGTCGCTCGTGGAAAGGCGAAGATGAAAGGATTGTTGAAGAAATTTGCGCACAAACAAGTTGCCAACGTGTTGGTTTCCAAGATCCGCGCAAACTTGGAGAGAACTCGAGACGCGATCGACGGCGGCGCGAATACCGCGAGGAATAACAATAACGGCGACGCCGCGTTGTTCGCTTAATTTCTCGAGAAAGAGCGACACGAAAGAGAGAGATGACGTCCGTCTGTATATATCACGCAAAACGATCGTTGTATTCACAATAATATGATATTACTACATATAATTTTTTTTTGTAAGACACGAAAGAGAGCGAGAGAGAAAAGAAAAAAAGACACCAGAAAAACTGAAGATACACCCACCCCGCGCGCAATAAAAGAGATACAAACAAAATGCTGAAAGGACTTTTCACTCCACCGCAAGATGAAGAGCACATCAATCGAGACGCTTTGCGAGAGGAAAGTTTAGACACTCAGGAAGGCAATGATGGTTCAGTACCAGTCGTCGTTGAGAGCGAACAGCAACACGAACAACAAAAGAAACGACGAGAAGAGGGAAAAACTTCGATAGAACTTTTCCTCGCGCAGAACAAAAGCTTATCCGAGATGAAGGTGGAGAGAGACGGACAGGCAGGGATAATGCTGTGGGTAAACGTTGGCATATTTTGTTTCCTTTTATTTTCGCCGATAATCGCGCTGATTCCAACCATGTCGAACGCGGCGTTCATGGCGATAGAGTTGTCTCTGATAATATTAATTGGGTGGTCAAAAATTGAATACGCGCACCGAGCGACGGTGTGGAACGTGTGCCTAACGAGAGGAATTATCGTTGATTTTCCGAAAACACACAAAGTGACGATGTGGTTGCGTCAACTGCCGATGTTTTTCGCGTACTTTTTCTTGTTTTTACACGCGTTTACGGTGTACTTGACGCTCGATCCAGAGTTGGAAAAAGGCGAGCTCAGCGATATACTTCAAGCAATCTTGTCGATTCTCGCGGTGTTATTCGTTCTTCTCATGACTAAAGAGTTCGTGGTTATTGAAGGCGCGAACTCATTGTTGACGCTGAATATGGTCGTATATTTGTTTCAAGACGAAAATTTGCTTCGTGAGAAAGGTTTTCGCGTCGTCCACATGTCTCGTTTACAGGACTTTGTCAAGGATCGATCGAATAGATTCGGACGCGAGAAGACTGGGCACTTTTCTTGGAACGAGATCCATCGCGATATCGAAAGCAGCGAGACTGAGGAATGTAAACTTCGTGGACTCTCTTTAATATGCGGATCTCGCAGTGCGCGATTCCTCTGGCCGTTCCGAGACTTGGACGCGTAAAAAATTCAAGCGGGTAAAGCGCTTCCTCAAATATATTGGTTCAAGTAAAGAGTTCTTCTCTTCTTAATTACAGATTTACAAAACAAACACGCTCTTTTTAATAATAATAAGACTTCTTTGATTACTTCTTCGCACCAGCAGCAGCTTCCGCGGCTGCCGCTTTTGCCGCCTCCGCCGCAGCCGCTTCCAATTCTTTCTTCAACTTTGCCAAATCTCGGCAATTGGGCCCAGTCGGCTCGGTGTTCAAGGTCGTCGTCCCGGTTATCGGCTCTGCTTTATTCCTAATCTGACTCCCAACCTTCTCCGGCATTTTCCCCTGCGCTAACGTTTGGACAATCGACACCGCACTTTCCGGCGTCAAATCCTCGTAATAATTATACGTGTATTTCTCCACGCCTCCCGTATAATCCGCCACCGCAATCATCGGCGCGTTTACGCAACATCCCATGCACTCCATCTCCCCCAACGTGAATTTTCCGTCCCTGGTCGTTTCAAATTTCTTCACCCCTAAATGTTCGCTCAACGCCTTCTCGATGTCTCTCGATCCTCGCAACATGCATGGGGTCGTTCCGCACACCATCACGTGGTAACTTCCAACTTTCGACCGGTTAAACATGGAGTAAAACGTCGCCACTTCGTACACGCGAATCGGCGCCACTTCCAACAACTCCGCGATGTGATTCATCACCGGAACGGTTAAATACCCGGCATTTTGTTGTTGCGCGACGTCTAACAAAGGAATCATCGCCGATCGTTTGTAATTCGGCGGATATCTCTTCAAAATAGTCTGCACTTTGGTCTCGTTTTCCTTCGAGAACTCCCACTTCAAAGACGAATTGTTCTCCGCGGAATCTCTGTGGACCATGAGACCGACGGAGTATAATCGCTCGTTGATGACGTGCGAAAACGTTTGATTGTTGTTCGTTTTGCTCGTTTGTTGCTTGAAAATGTTCTTAGTGTTAGTATTACTATTATTATTCCTCTTGTTGTTGTTGTTGTTGTTCATCCCATTATTCTTCTTCGAAGTAGTAGTAGTAGTAAAAAACAGATCGGAAGACGTCATATAAGAGGCGGAAAAAATCGCCCTTCCGCTGCTCGTGCTACTGCTAAAATATTTTGTTTGAGCGGTTAAGGCGGCGGCGGCAATCCCACCGTTGTTCGACCCAGTCGTCGTCGCCGTCTTCTTTATCGCTTGTCTGATGAGCATGATGATGATGATGATGATGAAGGTTTTAATGACGAAAAGAGAGAAGAGAGAAGAAGAGGTTTTTTTTTTTTTCCGATCGCAAAATGGTCATTTTGATACAAACAAGAATAAAAATTACAACAACAACAAGTGAACGACAGATATCACCATATCAATCAAATCTAAACGTCTCTTTGCGCGATAGAGATGTAATCACCAAAATCCGGGTTCACGTCCGAATACATGGGCAACTTCAAACCTCTCTTCCAAGCCCTCCATCGTAAAAAGACGGTGGTGGACGCGGCGAGGAGGCATCTTAGGTTGTGCGAGACTCCCGGGAACCAACAGGCGAAGACCGTGTACACGGCGGCGCCGGCGATAGCGGTGGTGCCGTATAACTCCGCGTGCGAGTGTAACACTCGCACCGGTTGGCGTAGGAAAACGTCACGCACGACGCCACCTCCCGTGCACGTGATCGCGGATAATGCGACCGCGAGGAGAGGGCCTAAGTTTCGGACCAACGCGGCGTTGGCGCCGATGATGCAAAAACCGCCTAAACTTAACGCGTCCAACCAGTTCAACGCAGTTTCCATCGCTTTCGATTCACGAACTTCCTTCGATAAGACTTTCGGCCAGAAGAAAAACGTGAAGAAGGAAGCGACCAAGGCGACGATTAGGTATTCCGGCTCGGCTATCCAAAAGACCGGATGCGCGCCTTCGATGCCAATCAACGCTCCTCGAATGGTCCCTCCGCCCATGGCGGTCACGCACCCGACGACGACGCACCCGAGCAAGTCCAAACCTCTCTTCCCCGCTGCAATAACTCCGCCGTGCGCGAACACGCCCGTGCCGAACAAATCCACAAACCTCAACCACTCCGCCGCTTGCAGCGTCGATAAAGACTGAAACGTTTTCACCATCAAATTTTCCGTGTTTGGAGGATGCGCGGTGGTATACCCGACGTGCGGGAGCAACGCGTACGCGATGTAGAGTAAACCGGTAAAAAACACGCCCAGCGCGCAAAAATGTTTCAACGCGTGCACGTCGAAAAATTTCTGCTCCTGCTTTTCTTCGTCTCCTCCGTATGATTCTTTCGCGTCATCATCATCATCATCGTCTGTTGTTTTGGCTGCAAAAACGTTGAAATCAGAAGAAGACAAAGAAGAAGAAGAACCTCCTCCTCCTCCTCCTTTTCCCGGACAAACTTTTAGACGATAAAGACGGCTTTTAGAAGAACAACCGCAAAACGCGTCTTCTGTCCGGAGTGTATTCGTCGAAGCAACGACCAGCGCGGCATCATTTGATCTTCTTCTTCTTCTTTTTTCTCTTCTCAGAACGACAACTTCAGATAATCCTCCTCCTCGCACAACAGAATTTTGACGATCACGAGCAGACGCGCTAACACTAATGTTATTATTATTATTACTATTGCTCCTGCTGCGAATCGACGATGATGATACTACTTTGAGGAATGGTTGTGAAAGCATTCACGACGTATTAAACGACGTAACGTAAGCGAAGACGGGGGGTGTTTAAGATTATTATTTTGTCAGATAACAGAGCGTGACGATTATAATCCTTCTCTCGTCTTTAACTGTTTTTTGGGCAAAATTCTACCCACAAACCCCCCTTTTTGCTTTTTGCTTGCTTGCCAAAGAGGATTCTTAAGAAAATTTTAGACAGAGGAAATCTGCTCTGCTCTGCATTTTTGGCTTCTCTTTGGACATTGGAGGAGGAAATAAAAAACATCTGTCAGACTGTCGCACGACAAAAAATTTCAAACTCTCTTTCTCTCTCGTTCTTTTCCGTTTTTCGCTTCTTTGTTGTGTACACACCACAAAGAGTACCGAAGAAGAAGATGGTCGCGACGACGAGGAGGAGCACTACTGCGAGAAGCAGCGGCGGCATTAAAAATTCTTCGAAATCTTCTTCTTCGAAAAGTGCATCATCGTGGCAAAACCCGGGTTTGAAAAGAGAATTCCTCTCCGCGTTTTCGATGGCGTTCGGGATGTTGTTCGTCCCGATGCAAAAGAATCTGTTTTTGTTTCTCGCGGAAAAGTTGATTTCGATGGAAACGAAAGAGATGTTGAAGACGCGATATGCAAACGAAATTATCGTCGCTTTATTGTTCATCAACTTGCAGTTTTATTTCGGACCGATATATGGACGGTTTTCCAAAGGGTCGTGCAATAATCCAACGGTGTATATATTGAGAGGATTCATGGGAGAAATATCGTTCGCGGAGGCGTTTAATGGCGCGATGGTGGTGGTTGTAGCACACATCGCCGCGTTTATGGCATATTTCATTCTTCACGTTGAATTGGGAGAAGCGATTTTACCAGCCGGGTCGCCGGTTATCGCCGTTGGATCGCAACGCGAAGCCGTAACGAGCGAAGCGGTGGTCGCGTTTCTGAACTTTCTGGCGTTTGATTTCGCGGCAAAGACGATGCCGAAAGGCGTGCAACCGGCGTTTGGCGCTTTGTTTTACTGCATCGTTATCACCGTAGAGAAGTGTAAGTATTCTTGCGGGTACATGAATCCGGCGGTGGTTTTAGCCTCGCACGTCGTGTGGGGGCAAACGATGATGAAGAGTAAGAAAATCTTTTCGATCGAGCGAATACTCGAGGCTGCGCAACACGAAGCGAATAGGCCGTACGTGTACGGGGCAGTTTTGGGGTCGTTGATGACTGCAGTCGTAGCTAAAGCGATCGATATGGCTACGTCAGTATCATCATCTGGAGTAGTAAGTGGTAGCAAGAAAAGCTCCTCTTCTTCGACGACGACAAAACAGAAGAAGAAGAAGGCTGAAACGACGACGAAAACAAGAAGCGCGGGGGGCGCGGCAAGTTCGCTGAGGAAGCGGAAGTAAAGTAAATAGATTTTGTTGAATATTATTACGTAAGTATTGTGTTTTACGGAAACTAGTTCTTTTATTGCTACCTCACTCCGGTGACTTATTATTAGCTCATCTCGCGCTAGCCAAAATCATTTCCGCTCGAAAGATTAGGGAGTTAAACCCACGACGCCGCAGGCCAACCTTTGAAAATAAATGAGTAAAATAGATAAGAGCAAAAAAATACCAACCTTGCGCCCGCGTTACCGGTCGTGGAACTCGTCTTGCCTTGCGTGCCGATTTCCGAGTTATCCCCTTTACCCAAATCATCTTCCAACTCGTGAATCACGAACGCTCTGCCGACGATGGAGTTTGCCCCGGACAAAGGAATTTGCATATCCTTAATGGTAAACTTGCACCCGCCGGCATCCGCGATGACGTTACCCAAATCCCCGGCGTGTCTGACCGAATCCGTCGGCGCGCCGTGCGTCATCTTGTTCGGGTTAAAGTGCGGACCAGTGGACATGCACCCGTTGGTCGTGTCTCCGAATTCGTGCACGTGCAAACCGTGTTTGCCCGGCGCCAAACCGGTGATGTCGCCGACAACCGTCGTCGCGCCAGACGGGTCATCTTGCGTCAAAGTTAACGTGCCCGCGACGCCAGCCGTACCGGTGAGAACGACGACCGCTTTCTGTTTGTTTGTTTGTTTGTTTCGGATAATATATATAAATAATAATGTGTATAAAGTCAGTATTTAAGCCGCAGATTCTTCTACTAAATATGCGTTCTTTTTTCCCACCATTTTCGTCTTTGAAGCGCAAAAAAGAGAAGAATTTTAGTAGTTATAAAATAGAAAACCACGTACTTGTTCGGCGTTGACGGCGAACGCGACCGGGGTCTTTCTCGCGGCTTTAGAAACCGTTTTCAACCTGTGTATATATGTTGTTGTTAATAATGTTATCATTATATTCGCGCGTGAAGAGAGAGTCGATAATATGTGCGGTTAACAGAGCATTCATTTTGAGAAGTAAAACGAAGAGTCCGTTTTAGCTCTAGGGTAAAAAGCCACGTATACTCGCGTCGTCATCGATCGTCGTCATCAATACTAGAATACTAGAAAAACTCCTACCCTCGTCGGCGGCCAGCGCACGCGCATCGAGAAGAGCACGCGTGTTGGTTTGCTTGGATTTGGCACTGAATAGTTGAAGAAGAACTGATGGCAAACATACTTATTATTATTAATATGTATTATTCAAAGTGTAGTAGAGAATGTGCTTTTGGTGATGAAGTGACGTTTTTCTTTATCCAAAACTTGTGTGTGAGAAGTTTTTTCCACATAAATAACCGCATTAGAGCGTAGTAGTATAATAAAAAGATGATACAGATGACGATGACGATGCAAACAAAACCTCCTCAAAATGTTGCTCCCGTTGCTCCTGTTGCTGTTGCTGCTCGCGCTGCTGCTGCTGCTCGCAAAAAGGGTAGTCGTTTTATTCCACGACAAAAACAACAACAACAAAAACAACGACCCAAAAGTCGAGTGACGGCGATGACGAGTAGAAGTAGTTATTCTTCTTCTCATCATCATCATCATTCAATAAAGAAGGATACAAATATCCGCCGAAAAAGCACTACTGCTCAAACATCATCATCGAACGACGATGATTACAACGCAAATGACATCAACGGAAGTAGTACAAAAGGAGTCGCGAGAGAGATTGAGTTTATGGTGGAAATGCGCTGTGGGAAGTGCGTGGAGAAAGTCGAAAAATCCGTCCTTTCTCTCGAAGGCGTTATACAAGTCTCCGCGTCACTCGGAACGAATACGGTGCGAGTGCTCGCGACGTCTTCGGTGAAAACGGTGGAAGAGAAGATCGCGTCTACGGGATATAAAACGCGTTTAGTTGGTCAGGGGAACGTGGAGTTGTTCAACGAACGACTCGCGGAACGATTAGGTATGGATTTGAGAACGTTGAGGCAGTCCTTAGCCGCCGTCGCGGAGTTTAAAGGAGAGGCGTATCAACACGGGAGTTGTAAAGGCGTCGTGCGGTTCGTGCAAGTGAACGAAGAGACGGCGACGTTTGAGGCGGACGTGTTAGGCTTAGAGAAGGGGAAAAAGTACAAATTGCGAGTGCGGATGTATGGAGATACGACGAGAGGGGTGGAGAGCTGCGGGGAAGTGTATCAAAATACGAACGAAAATGAACGAGAAGAGGAAATATTATTAGGCGAAATGTGCGCCGTGCAAGCCATGGAGGACGGGTCGATTAAAGCGAGTTTACAGCTTCCAAAGAAATTTTTCGTTTGGGATATCATTGGAAGAGCTTTGTGCATCGAAGAGGTGGTCGCAGGGAACGAAGAAGGAGAAGGTTTGCGAGTAGCCGCGGTGCTCGCCAGAAGCGCCGGCGTCGGTGAAAATCTCAAGAAGGTGTGTCAGTGCGACGGGACGGTAATTTGGGAGTCGTCGCCGGATGATTTCACGCCGCAAATCTCAAAAAAAGGAGGGTCCCCTTTGTTCGAGAATGGAAAGGTTTCGGTAAAGCGCATGTAAATAAATTACTGCGACGGGTCGTGGCCCACCGTAGAAATATTGTAATCGTAGCTGTATTAAAAAATATGTCTCTCGCTTTGTACCGGTAAAAAATAATATAAACACGCGCGCTCTCTCTTTCACTTTTTCACGCGACCTGACGTTGTATTTGATGGTGTTGCTGCGGTAGCGACGGTGGCTTCATCGGCGACGACGTCAACGAAGGTAAACTCGTGCCCTTCAACTCCATCTGCGCTTCCGCCCACGACTTGTTCGATTTCGCGAGCGACATGACATTTGACGCTTTTCCGCCGTTCTTATCCTTAGAAAGCGCTGGAAACTCTTCTTCTCTTTTCGAATTACTATTACGATCATCGTTGGAATCGTTTCCGTGATTATGCTGATGATTGTCTCTCCTATACTCTCTCGATGATCGTCGCGGCTTTGGAAACGCCGCAGATGAAATTCTCGCCAGATCGATAGGACGAGGCGAAGGAATGCGAATTGAAGACGAAGATGCACTTGGCGATATAGAAGGCGAAGAAGAGGCCGATTTATGATGCTGAATCATCTGTTGCTGACCTTTTGGTGGTGGCGTTTTAGGAAGTGGCGGTGAAGTAGAAGAAGAAGGAGAAGAGGAAGAAGACTTCACCGCGGCTGCGCACGGGTGGTCGTCTGACGCGGTACTCGCCGTATCGCTCACCGCTTCGTTCGTTGCTGCTCCAATGTTCGACGACGACGATCTTTGCGTTGGTGGTGGTGGTGGATACTGCTGCTGCATCATGACGTCATGGTAGAACTTGTTGTACATCGAAACAACCGCTTCGGAGGTATCCGGAAGCCGAGGCATCGGCGGAGGAAGCGGAGGCGCCATCGAATGATGATGGTGCATTCCAAACGGCATCGGATGCGGCATACTCCCACTATCGGGAATAATCATCGGCACAAAAATGACTCTTTGACCGTCAACCATCTGTGGTGGTGGCATTTGCGGAAGTGGTGGTTGGTAGTGTTGATGATGATGATGGTAGTGCTGTTGTTGATCTGGTGGAGGATTTGACGCGGCGCAGAAAGACTGTTCAATGTCCGAAACGCTTCGCACGACGTACGTATCGTTGCTTTCTTCTTTGTCGTCCGCAACTTTCTGCTGCTGCTGCTCTTCTTCTTCTTCTTCTTCTCGAGCTTCTTCTTGTTTTTCCTCTTTCGTCTCTTCTTCGACTACAACAGTGGGAGCCGGTGCTGTTTCGTTCTTCTTGAGAGTATCGACAAACAGCGCTCGTCTCGTCACCTCTCTCTTCTTCTCGACCGCGGCGGTGACGACTTCTTTCGGCGGTGGCGACTTTGGCAACGGAGGCGATGAAGATAATTCGCTCCTCTGCTGTTGCTGCTGCTTTGCCGCAGGTATCTTCTTCACAGGCGAAATCTTGACTTTCGATAAAACGAGATCTTTCGGAGCGACGATGACAGAAGAAGGGGAAGTCTTGGCGCCGCGCACTTTTTTCACCTCTTGCCAAGCCTCGAGGTTTTCTTCTTCCATGAATTCTTCGGACTCTTGCAAAGCGACTGGAACAACGAGAGTAGGAGTAAGAGTAACCTCTTCTTTTCCTTGTTCTTCTTCTTTTCCTTCTTCTCCTTCTTCTTCTTTCTCGTCGTCGTCTTCTTTATCCGAGACTTCTTCCTTCTTCTCGGAGACCGGCGCCGGCGTATCTTTGCCCGCCTTGTTGCTTTTCTTCTTCTTCTTTTTCGACGACGAGGAGGACGATTTCGCGGCTTTCTTCTTCTTCTTCTCCTCTTCTTCCGTTTCTTCTTCGAACAAGAGCTCCTCGATGAACTTTTCCGTCTTTTGCCTCGAAAACTGGTCAAATTTCCCGCTCAACATTTGTTCCAAGCACGCAGATATTACCGTTTGATGCGCTCTTTCTCTCAAAGCGCTATCGATTTCCATCGCATTCGTCACGCGCATGCGCACAAACATTAATAGTTTCGTCTCGGCTCCGTAATCGATTAACGTATCGTACGGATCGAGGATGTTGTTCAACATGTTTGAAAATTGACGCCTATACGTCTGTTCGAGCGCGGACGAGAAGAGTCGCGCCGCTGACTTTTTGAAGCCGCCGACGACGAGATCTTTGTCGACGAAATCCGAGAGTATCTCGAACGCTTTCTTCAAAACCGATACGGCGCGATACAACACGTGGCGATTGATATCGTCCGCGGCTTTACACGCCTTTTCATTCGATGGAAAATACGCGTTGTCGCACAGTAAAATGAGATCGTCAAAGACCATGGTTTGATCCGCGGACCATTTCGTGGACGCGAGTAACCGGTCGCGGTCGTGCGAGGTCTTCGTACTCAGCGACGGAGAACGGAGAACTTTTTCGAGCGCTTTTTCAAGTTTTGCGGTCGCGTCGCGAAACTCCTCCCCGGCCGGCGTCACGTGCGCAAGATGCCCTTTGATGATCATCTGGTTAAACGTTTGCTCTTGCTCGTACGTCTTGATCTCGCTCTCAAGTTGGTCTTCAATCGTGAGCACGTGCTGGTTGTCGTCGTCGTCGATATCGTCGTCGATATCGTTTTTCTCGACGTATTCATCGTCGAGAAGCGCTTCGTCGTCTTCATTGAGAAGAATCGACCACGACGATAGCGAGCGGTTCGCGATGCTGTACGTTGGAATCTCTTTCAAAATCGTCGTCGTCGTCGCGTCCGTTGCTTTCATCTTCGAAGGAGCAACAACAGTCGTCGCTTTTTCCGTCGGTACGGGTGCTTTTGACACCGCTTTTGTGTCTTTACGATAGTCTGAAGCAAATTTTGTCATCGCTTCGCAGTCTTTCAAGAATTTCTCTCGCTCGATCAACGCCAGTCGCGCGGAGACGACCATCCCGCGCATGTTAATCCAGATTCGAATGCACTCGAGCACGTTTTCGCGATCGTCACTTTTCTGATTCATATCGTCGTCGCTAGAAAAATCCATCTTCTCGACCAACGAGCGCAACCGATACGTTTCGTACACTTCCTTCTTGAACTCTCTCAAAAATTTGAACACCTTATCGTCTGCGATGGCGCCGTGAATCTTCTTGGATTGGTCCAACTGAAACTTGCCAGAGTTGAAGCGTCTCGTTGCCGCGCAGCTTCCAGAGAGAATGTCGTCGCCGTCGGGGGAGATTTCATCCTTTTCTTCTTGTTTATCCTCGTCTTTGTCTTCTCCGCCGATTTTCATCTCTCCTTCGTCGTCGTCCTTCTTCTTCTTTATCGCCGCCGCGCTGCTCTTCGTCCCAGCCTTCTTCTTCCCAACGCCACCACTCGAAGTCGTCTTCCCTTTCGCCGCCGCCGTCGTGTTTGCTTGGCTCACCAACTTTTTTTTCGCCTCCAACAAATCTTCTCTTCGCGCTCTCTCCTCGCGTTCGCCAATCTCTCGATTCTGTTCCGATATTTTCAACGTGTTCAACAAAACGGTCCTTTTCGTCCCCGCCGCGTCTTCTTCTTTCGACGACGGTATCGTCAACAACACCGTTCTCGCTCCAGTTGTCTCATCGATCATCTCCTCAAAGTCTTCCAGCTTCAGAAAGTTTTGAAGACGACGACGAGGTTGCTTGAGCTCATTTTCGTTTCCAGTATCGTCATCATCTTCTTCTTCTTCTTCTTCGATAAAAAACCCGCCGCCTCGGTCGCCGCCTCCGAAAAACGCCAGCGCCGCTTCCGTATCTTCCAACAACTCCTTGTTCAGTTTCACTCCTGGATATTCTCTCACCGCGTCCCGGACGAACTGCATGGAAACTTGGAGAGAAATCGTGTCGTTGTCTTCTTCTTCTTCTTCTTCCTTGAGAAGAAAATTGACAAACTCTTCTTTATCCTCTTCGCTCGTCTGCAGCGTTTTCAGAGGATCTTTGGAATACAACAAAGAAGACCTCGAGAAAGAAGAAGACAAAGAAGATCGCTTTTGAACATTTTTTTTTTCCTCGCGAGAAAGACATTTTCGTTGTTTTTGTTGACTTTTTTGCTTCTTTTTCTCTCCTTTTTTCGTTTGAGGAGTCTTTTCTTCGTCGTTTATCACGTCGGTATGATTAGTAGTATTTGTAGTATTCGTGTTCTTCTTTGTCTTCTCGAGCGTCGTCGTCGTCGTTCTCCTCGCCGGCATTCTTCTTCTTTCTGATTCTTGTCGCACGCGCGCACGACACGACCCCACGACGCGACCTGCGAGACTTTTTCGCGATGCCACCGTCCGTCGCGTCGATGGGATGCGCGATGAGATTCGCTTTTGGAAAGAAAAAAACAAATGAGATGTCGATTCGTTAATCACCTGCGCGTGCTTTTTTCTCCAATCAAAACGATGCACGCAACTCTAACCACAAACAACGCGCTCTCTTCTCTCTCTCTTTTCTCTCAAAACACTCTTTATAGTAGTATTGAAGGAACAGAGAACAACAGAGAGGAGGTGTCTCTCTTCCGCGCGCGATGATGTGTGCGCTCTAAACTGTGCTCTGAGAGATGAGAGGTGCGTCTTGCGCTTCAAATGATGAAAACGAGAGCAACTTTTAGAAAGGGAAGAAGTTTTTTGTTGTGAGGAAACGATCGAGAGAAAAGAGAGAAAAGAAAAGAGGAGAGGAAACAGAGAGAAGATGGAAGAGAGAGAAGATTTGCTTTTTTTCCTTGTTTTGTTTGTTTTTGAGCAAAGGGCAAAGTGATTTTTTTTTAAGTGCATTCCCCTAAAAACATCATCACTCATTTTGACGAGACCTTCGCTCAATACGAACAACTCTCTCTCTCTCTTTACTCCAAAGAACATCTCTCTGTTATATTCTCTTCTTCACAACGAGTTATTATAGTATTATTATTCATTTAAAACGCGCTGCTGCTGTGTTAACTCTGACCATATGAATTTACTGAAGCAAGTGGGAGATTTATTCCTGGAGTCTTCTTCGGACGAAGAAGAAGAAGACGGAGAGGAAGAGAGGAAAACAACGACGACAAAGAAGAACAATGAGAAGAAGAAGAAGAAGAAGAAGGACGAATCATCACCAACAATAGAAAACAAAGAAGAAGAAGAAGAAGAAGAGGATGATGATGATGAATTATTAATCGCGGCGCAAAACGCGTTCAACTTCACCAAAGACTACACGAAAAAAGCCATGGAGTTCTCGAAATCGACTTTGCAGAAAACGAGAGAAGAAGTCGCGATATTAGCGAACGAGTTGAAGGAAGATTTCAAAGAGTTGAAGGAGGAAATAAAAGAGGATTTTACGAAAGCGATGGGATCGGACGACGAGGAGGAGGATTCAGATGATGATAATTTAGATGATGATGATGATTCGGAAGGAACGAGACAGAGAAAGAGAGAAGAACGAGAAGAGAAGAAGAAAAAGTTGAAAGAACAAGGGATGTTGTATGATTCGGACGAAGAAGATGAAGACGAGGACTACAGCGACGACGATTTGGTTCTCGTCCAAGAGTCTTTGGAAAAAGCCGGGGAGAAGATCGAACAGTTCGGGAGAAACGCGGCGAAGTTTACCGGGAACTTATTTTCGCAGGTGAAAGAAACGATTAAACAAGCGCAAGTAGAGAGCGACAGGCAGCGGTTGAAGAACGCGCTGGCGAGGAGTGGAGTTGGAGTTGCCTCTTCGTCCTCAAACAAGAACAAGGACGACCCGAACGCCAGAAACGCAAACAGCAAAAACAAAAACAACGGCGCTTCAAAAGAACTCTCCGAAAAAGAAATCAAAGAGCAGGAATTTCTCAAAGGCGTATCCTCCATCCAACGCGATTCTGGCACGTACTGCGAAGCGCCCGAAGACGACGACGTCCTCTTCCAAGAGTTTAATAAAAATTGGACGTTAGAAAACGCTCGAGAAGATATCGACGCCGTTTTAAAAGAAGTGCCGTTCATGCGAGAGTTGAGAGGAAGGATTGTCCCGCTAATCGTCGACGAGGACGACTTTTGGCGAAGGTATTTCTTCGCCGTCCAAACGTTGAGGACAAAAATTTATCCTCCGGCTGCTCCTCCTCCTCCACCTCCTCTTCCTCCTTCTCCTCCTCCTGTTCCTCCCGTTCCTCCTCCTCCGGCTCCCGCGACGAAGAAGAAGGAAGAAGACGTATCAAAGCCAGCATCGAAAACAACAACAACAGCAACAACAACAAGCAGTAGCAGCAGCGGCGGTCCCGCTCTTCCGAAACCAAAAGGAGGAGGAGGAGAAAAGAAAGAAAAGGAGAAAGAGAAGAAAACGAAGAGCAGCAGCAACAACAACAACAACAACGGTGGTAGTGGTGGTGGTGGTGATGATGGTAGAAAGAAAGAAAACGTAAAAAAAGTAGCATCATCATCCAAGGTGGCGAAAGAAGAAGAGAAAAAGTCCTCCTCTTCTCAAAAGGAGTCGTTTCCGTCGTCGTCACAAAAATCAAAAACTCCTCTTCCGTCTTCACCTGTCGTTCCTACGACTACGACTACGACTACTGTTGATAAGAAAGAAGACTCGGATTCAGACATCGACGAAGACTGGGGGATGGAATAAATATACTAGAGTAGTTATAATAGCATCTTTAAACGACGACCAAAAACAATAATAAACATCATCATGACTTCCTCCTCTTCCTCTCCTTCGAACAAGAACACTTCTACGAAGAGCAACAACAAGCAAAAGAAAAAGCAACGAGTGGAGATTCAAAAAAAAGCATCCTTTGGTAATTCTTTAATCGCGTCGAAGGAGTACAAACCCGGGGACATCATCTTGAGAGAGGCGCCGTTCGCGTTCGGCGAAGGCGAGGAAGATCCGGAGTGCTATTTTTCTTTCATACAAAGAGCGATTGGGAAGACGATACAGACGATAAAAAAAACAGATTTACGAGGCAACACTTTCAGGGACGAAAAAATGAGGCAAATGAAACGAACTTTCGCGGATTTAACGGTGATGCGAGAATTAGATTACGATCGAGCAATATTAAGGGACGAGTTGATCGCGAATAAGTTTTATACGAGCATGAGAGGACATTCGATATTAGACGGCGGATTCGAGGTGGACGATATCGTCGGGATCGTGAATAGGTGCACGTTGAATTCTTTTCGAGTGAAAACACTGACGAGAAAAGATGTGGTCATGTTGACGCCTCAGGTATATAGGAACATGGATGCGGCGGATTTGGTGGATGCATACATAGAGATTGGGGAGGAGAAGACGCTAGCGGTTGGGGTGTTTATCATGGCAAGCGCGGTGAACCACTCGTGTTTGCCAAACGCGTTTGCAAGTTTTAGCGGAGATGAGGAAGAGGAGAGGAGGTTGGAAACAGAGCAGCAAAGACAACGAGAAGAAGAAAACGAAGACGAATTTTCGGCGAGAAGACATGCTGGACCGTCCACCTCTCGGTCGGTGACGAGAAGCGAAACAGCTGAGATTTTCACCACGAGCGAAGAACAGAATAAAATTACAATCAGAGCATATAAACCAATTCGAAAAGGCGAAGAGATTACGGTCTCGTACGGGCCAATCTTTCATTCGGGCAACATAGACGAACGACGAACAGAATTGAAGCGAACGCATCAATTCATCTGTCGATGTCCGACGTGTCTTTCCGAAGCGGCGCAACTCGGCGCTGACATGGAATCGAAAATGATCGCAGCGAAACAAAAAGAGAAGGTCGTCGGGGATTTAATACAGAACTACGTGGAAAGTGGTAAATACGAAACTCGTGAAGTTCTCGAGGCGCTGTCGAATTTTAAATTAGACATTCGCAGAATGCAAGTATTCGGGAAAGCGTGCTTTGATATCGCCGCGCAGTTAGTCCAAGCCGAGCAGTTTGAGTATGCGTGCGAATACCAAACGTTAGCGTTACACTCGTTGATTTTACGGTGCGAAGGCATCGACGAGGACGATATCAGCATCGCTTGGGAAATTTTGCGATTATTATTCGTCAAACGTTTGGTCAAATATCGAGGAGGAGACCAAGGAACGCAGCAAGATAAACAAGCGCTCAACGCCGCATTGGTCATGAAAGACTCGGATTTAATCACTCGCGGTAAAAGGATATTGAAGAAGTATTACGGAAAGAAGTATCCGTACGAGCTGTTTTTGCAACAGTGCGCTAGAGATCCTTTCGAGATAGAAGAAGTGGCGACAAAATGATGACACAGTAAAAATTGAAGGCACGTTGAAGCGTAAAAATAGACTTATATGAGTAGGGAGACAAAAAGAAGGAACAGGGACGGCGAGGAAGCTGACGAAGGAAGGCTGGAAGGTCCCAATTGACTTATTAGAATTCCCCAAATTTGTTCGTTTGATTTGTTCGGTATGTAATAAATCAAACGGGTTTGTGTGCACCAGGACTATATAAAAGAGCTAATGATAAGTACGCATGTGGGCTTTCAAACTACTAGATTGAGTAAAACGCTTCTCGCACACATCGCACTCGTACGGTTTTTCGTTCGTGTGAATACGCATGTGCCTTTTCAAATGACCAGATTCACGAAAAGCTTTATCGCACACATCGCACTCGTACGGTTTCTCGTTCGTGTGAATACGCATGTGGGCTTTCAAACTACTAGATTGAGTAAAACGCTTCTCGCAAACATCACACTCGAACATCTCGTTCGTGTGAATACGCATGTGGTTTTTCAAACTACCAGATTCACTAAAAGCTTTATCGCACACATCACACTCGTACGGTTTCTCGTTCGTGTGCGTACGCATGTGTCTGGCCAAATCGGCCTGACTTCCAAACACTTTCTCGCAAACACCGCACTCGTGTTGCCCTCTCTTTCTCTTCACTCCTTTAGCAATAATAGCAGTTTCTTCTTTCCTCATCTGATGATTCTGTTCCACACCATCGTCACACGGCACGCACATGAGCATCCTCCGCAATCGCTCCACGTCTTCGTCTCCTTCTTCTTCTTCTCTCGCACCACCACTCGTTTTCGTAACCACCACCACCGTCTTTACGTTTTCCGCGCGCTTCGGATGTTTGTTCTTCCGTCTGCTATTCGTCATTTTGGACGAGGATTCTTCTGAAGCGAAAGACGAAAATCTTTCTCTTTTTGTCAAGCTTGTCTCTTTTTTTAAAAAAGAAGGACTCTTTTTGGTCAACTAGAATTTTTTTGGAAGCGGGGGTTGCTTTTGTGCACTTTTTGCACGTGTGGGCTTTGTTTTGGAACCCCCACTCTTTTTTGTTTTTGAAAACCAAATCACTCAAATCGTTTTCGTTCATATTTCTCCTTTCGTATTTATCTTTTCTCGCGTTCGATGTCGTGAGTTGCTCGCGGGGTAAACCTCTTTCTCTTTCTCTTTCTCTTTCTCTTTCTCTTTCTCTTTCTCTTTCTTTTCCCCCAATTTTCCAGTTTTTTCTTTTTTTGCGACGAAGAAAATAAACGGAGAGAGAGAATACGTAAAAAGCGCGTATTTTCCCGCTTTGAGTTCCTGCGAACGTTTTATGAGGTGTACGGGTGCATCCGCGCGGTTTTCAGCACCTCTCTCGCGCGCGCGGTCCCCAGTCAACGCGCGCGCGTGGAGGGGACAGGGAAGTGATGACGTGTCAAGCTCTCGTGCAAAGTTGGTTTTATGTTTAGGGTCTCACATTCTCAACTTTCATTCTCGTGCGTTTCTGAAGAACTTTTTTTTTAAATAAGATGTTTCGTGCTCTTCTTTGTTTGCTCTTTTACACAAAGGCCTGCGGATGTTTGAAAAAAATGCATTTAATACGACAGTCTTCACCTTTTGAGAACAAAAAACACCGACCAAAAGATGCCAAACCCTAAAAAAAATATTCGCTCAAACGTCTCCACATAATCTCGCATCTCATCATCATCATCACAGAGAGAGATATCAAACGCACGCGAGAAGAGCTCTTTAGAGCTTTTCAGAGAGAGAGAGTGTAGAGGTGCGCTGCTGAACAACAACAACTCCTTTTTCATTTTTTTTTAAATATCGTTTTATCGCGCGCGCGCGCGTGTATAATATAGATATGCGTCGTGCTCGTTTTAATCACCCGTCGCATGGCGCTGCTCTTTCCCATGTTGTGGTGATGATCGCGCAAAAGAACACGCGCACGACGTCGCCTTTTTCGCGCGAAAGAAGAAGAAGAGGAAAAGAAGAATATCGCCAAAGAAAACGCAGCAGCCGTCGTCTGTCGCGCGCGGTGATGCGCGGAGCGCTGTTGTTCTTGTTCTTAGTATGAGTTGTATTAACGCAGATTTTGCTCTCTTTTTACACACAGAAACAAGCTGAAGACCATGAGGAAAGAAAAGAAGGAGGAAAAGACGAACACTCCGAAACTTTCCTACGCGAAAGGGTTATCGCACGCGGTGTTGAAATACTTAGAAGAGGAAGAGACGAAGGCGTTCATGGAGAAAATCGAGAAGAACGAGGAAGAGGAGGAGGAAGAGGAGGAGGAGGAGGAGGACGAGAAGAGTATCGTCGTCGCGCCCCGCGCGGAGGATGTTCCGAAAGACTTTGAACGGAAAGAGAAGAAGAAGAAGAAGACGAAGGAGGAAGAGAAGGAGGAGGTTTTGGGAGTTGGAACGCCGTCTTTGAATTCCGATGGGAGCGGAGAGAAGAAGAAAAAGACGATGAAAAGGAAGGAGAAGAAGACAGAGACGCCAAAAATGTCGTCGTCGCCCTCGAAGGAGACGGCGGAGGAGGCCGGGAACTCGAGCAGATTCCGTTCAGCGTTTGATTTGATTCAATTACAAATAATCGATCCCGCGGAGGAGCTTTTACGAACGGGAGGAAAGAAGGAAAATGACGACGGTGATGTGCGCGATTCGCCTCGAGAATCTTCTCAAAGGCGAGACGTTTTGTCCGCGGATGGAAGCGCTCGCGGGACGCCCGTAACAAAAAGTTTTGTTGAAGCAGGCACGACGCCAATGAAACAGCAAAGAGAGCGACAAGAACAACAAACGCTCGTGCGAATGGATAAAGGAATAAACACTGAGCCGGGACCGCAGCGAGGCGGTAAAAAAATAATGTTGAAAGCGATGCCGAGAGAAATCAGGAGGAGCCAGTCGTTTACGAAAAGAAAGCAACAAGTAAGACCGGAAGTCGAAATCGTCGAAAAACACGAAGCACTGCTCCAAGTGATCGAAGCGACAGAAACGGGACAAAAAACAACGACGACAGGTACTGAAATCAGACCACCAATAAGGTCCGATTCGTTCAAGAAGAGGCGACGAGAGAGCATCAAAAATCAGCTGCTACAGTCCGCTAAAGCGTCGATGGCTGAAAATATGCGCTCGATGAGCCAACCAGATTTGGTACAGTATCAACGACGAGAATGCGAAGAAAAGCAGCCTCAAATGCGTACATCGTTGGGTTTTGAAGACTTTCTCGAAAATGCATTAATCGGTACCACCGACGTCACCGGCGCCACCGGCGGGAGTGGAAACGACAACAACAACGCAAACAACCCGCATTCTCCGCGAAGCGAATCTTTCAAAAATATTGCGAGCTTTTGGAAGCAGTGCGAAGGAGAAGAAGGAAGAAACGAGGGAGACAGCGGCGAGAAGATGGATATTACCACGAATGCTCAGTCGCCGCACCAACCGCACGGGCGACAAAAATTCTGCGACTGCAAAGAGTGCGTCGCCGCTTTGATGGAACACGCGGCAAAAGTCGGGCGCTACGTCGTCGCGCAAGAAGATGAAGAGAAACGGCAAAGAGCGAAAGAGCAGCGGCAGAAAAAAACAGCGAACCGGCAACAAACAACAGCAGAGGCAGTAGTAGCGACAAATATCACGAGCGCGATGACGACGAGCGCGACGACGACATCGACGCCGCCCTTACATCCAAACTTCCAGATGCCGCCTCCTTTACTCTTAGCCTCCGCGGGCATAACCGGTGGAACCTTCGATATCGCCGCAAACCCTCTCCTGACGACGAAGACAACAAAAACATCCTCCCCTTCTCCCACATTGTACAATACCAACAAGTGCGCCCTTTCGCCCGGCGCGCTCCTCGTCGACTCGTTCGTCATGTCCCCTCTCTTGGACCAACTGGATGATTTAAAACAATAACGAATGTAACAACCGCACACAAAAGGAACACGAACAAAACGCAAAACGAAGAAAAAGAGAAACGACTCGTACTATATGCTACTACTATAACTGTCGTCCTCGTTTTGCGCTCGAATATCTCGCTACTCCCTTCATCGCGTCGATGACATTTTTTGCACCATTTTTCTCTCGTTCGTCTGCTTCATAAAAATTCGAAACGTCACTCCTCTCGTCAAAACACATCACATCGTCCTCGTCGACGCGAACGACTTTGACGAGAGCGCCTCTTCCGAGAGGTGGACGATAAACTCTCTCTCTCTTCACGTCGTCGTCTTCGATATGAAAACCCCTCCTCTTACCCCGACAAAAACATCGAGGACACATCACGATCCTCTCGCTCCGCTTTTCCCGAACCGAGTCATCGCGCACTTCGATTTGGATTGTTTCTACTGCCAAGTGGAACGAAGTTTGGACGATTCCTTAAAGGAAATGCCGACGGGGGTGTGCCAGTACGACCCGTTCGAACGCGACGGCGTTTCCACGCGAGATGCGATGGGAGATAGGAAAACGCATCTCACGAGGCCAGGGGCGAACAACTCGCTCATAGCGGTGAGCTACGAAGCGAGGAAAAAAGGGGTGAAAAGGAACATGAAGATTGGAGAGGCGAGGAGGTGTTGTCCGGTGCGTTTTGCAGTCGCTGGTGGTGTTGTTGTTGTTCGCGGTTTTTTTGTATCTCTTTTTAACTCTCTTTGCTTTCATCATCGATCGGACGGATGCGTTTGCGTTTGCCGCTTCTTGGTGTTCACATTTTTGACCCCGACGCGTAATACACGAACAAACAAACAGGAAATGATTTTCGTGCAAGTGCCGACGAAACATTCAAAGGCGGATTTGAAAATCTATCGCGACGCCGGGGCGAAAGTCGCCGCGGAGTTGGCCAAGCACGGGACAATCGAGCGGGCGTCCATCGATGAGGCGTATTTAGACGTGACGAAAGAAGCGAACGCGGTGTTGGAGAAGTGCGAGAGGAACGAGATGGATTTCTATCGGGACGTGTTGATGAGCGAGAGAGTGAGTCGAAGTCACGTGGCTGGGGCGTTAGAGTGGGAAGCGAGAGAACGAAGGAGGAAAGAGAAGAAGAGGATGAGAGCGTCGTTATCGGATGGGAGTAGTGGACAACAGGAGGTTGTGGTGACGTACGCGTCGCACAGAGATTTGCGAAGAGGCGCCGTGGATGAGATTGATGCGAGTAATAAAACTAGTATCAACAACAACAACACGGACAAAGAAGATAAAGAAAATGAAGAACACGTAGAAAGGAAAGCGGGAGACCCGCCTCCGCAAGACGAAGCGTCGAAATCTTGGCTCAATCGTCCGTTATCGGAATGGTCCCACAGGGAAAAGTTAAAAATAGCCGGCGCGTACGTGTGCAACGTCGCCAGAGAGGACTGTTTCGTCAATCTCGGATACACCTTATCCTGCGGCGTCTCGTCGAACAAAATGTTAGCGAAACTAACCAGCGGCATGAATAAACCAAATTGTTGCACGATTTTGGAAGAATCGTTCACGCCTTCTCTGTTGGAACACTTACCCATCGATCGCATTCGTGGTCTCGGCGGTAATTTGGGCGAAGAGCTTTCGGAAGTTTTAGGCGTCACCACCATCGGCGGTTTAGCCAAAGCCGATCGAAAGAGTTTGTTGATGGCGTTAGGGAGAGACGAGAAAAAAACGTTGTGGGTCCAAAGAGCCGCGAGAGGCGTGGACGACGACCCGGTCAAAGAGCGGTCGGCGCCGAAATCAATCGCGACGAGCAAGACGTTTCGAGGCGCGATGTGTTTAGAGACGACGGACCAAGTCTTGAAATGGATCGGGGAGTTAGCGGAAGAACTTTCCGAGAGAACCGAATTAGATGGACAAGATTGGAAAAGGCACCCGAAAACGTTAACGTTAGGTATTCGCTCCAACTTAACCGCGCACTCCGCGCACCGGTCGCACCCGCTTTCCGGATCCGGCAACGACTGTCAGGCGGATAATCTGAAAACGCTCGGCGGGACAATTTTTAAAAAATTTCTCGCCGAGTGGGGCATTATGAATAATCGAGGGTTCCAATGCACGGTGTTGAGCTTAACGACGAGTAACTTCAAGCTGGAAGTGGAGAAGAGCGACGTCGGTCAAGGTTTGGGGAAGTTCTTGAAGCGAGGCGTGGACGTTTTCGATTTATTCGATGGAGGAGAAGAGAAATTAATAATGAAATCGGCGAAATCGTCTCCGCGAAAGAAAGGAGAAGAAGAAGAAAACGAAGAACAAACGCGTTTTACCACGTTGTCGCCGCCAGCGGCGAACAAAGCGAGGACGACGACGACGATGCCATCCTCGTCATTGCACGATGTGAGTGGTGAGGATGCACCACTTTTTACGAAGAAGAAAAAGAATAACGTCGTCGTCGTTCCAATCGCGCCTCCTCCTCCTCCCGAAGGAGGCGAGAAGAAAAGTATTCGACCGAGAGAAACGTTGGAAGAAAAGCGGAAGCGCGAGGCGTTGTACAACGCGCAACTCGAATCCGGCATCGACGAGGAGACCTTTCGGAGTTTACCGCCGGATATTCAGCAAGAGTTGCGAAAGAATAAGAAAACAAAGTTTGTCGAAACTGGTAAAGATGTTGGGTTTAGCAAAGCGGCGACTATACCTTCGATAGCGTCCTTCTTCAAGAAGAAATGAACGAGTTCTTTGCGTGCGCAATACATACTATTTTAGATTTTAGAATTTTACTAGGTACCTGTACTACTACTACTACTAGATTTAATCATATCCAACCATTCTTGCTCGCGATCGCCGCCGCGGAAGATTTTAAACCCTAACTGTTCGAGCTTCTCGATGGTCGCTTCTAAACTATCGTCGTCACCGTTATCATCGTTTCGGTCGTCGTCGTGACTCCTCGACCTCGACGTCGAAGACTGTATTCTGAGATGCTCGTTCAACGTCTCCTTGTAATACTCCCTATCGCCGTCGTGCGCGGTGAGCTTATACGCCCCAATCACTTTCAACTCTCGCGAATGCGTTTCCGGAATAAACTGTCGGTAATACCGAATCTTTTTCTTCAAGCTTTTACTGAAGAAGGTCCGTTTGCGTTCGATTTCTTTCGTACACTTCTTACCTCTCAAAACGACTTCTCGTCGTCTTCGACCATCTGTACACCCGATGTTGTCTTCTTCGCCGTACCCGTCAAATCCCCACTCGTGGCGTAAAAAATACATCATGCTTTCTAATCCGTACCAAAACGAGCGAGGTAAACCGGTTTCTTCCGATCTCGATCCGTAGTCGTAAATCACGCACGGCCTGTCCGTGGCCAGTTTCAGGAGCAAATTGGCATCCACTTCGAGCATGATTTTTTCCATGTCACCTCTCTCGCACAAGGTGGATTGCATGCGCATGAAATTTATGTGTTTGTGTGGGAAGTGTTCTCGAAGGACTGGTAACGCTTCGATGCCGTTTTTGAGGTTTATAAAGTGCGAGACATCTTGTTTTTCTTCTTCGATGGAAAGCGCAGATAACGGTATCGGAATTGGACGATTCGATGATTTTTTATTCGTTGTTGGTGCTCTTTTTCTTTTTCTACATCTTTGACAAAGATGGCGACGATGGAAAGAAGAAGCAATCGCTGCTGGCGAGAGGAAATGCGACGATGCGAGTGTCGCCATCGTTTTTATCGTCAAAGCGCGTTCGTTGTTTTGCGGAGGTATAGTTTCTTTTTACATACGAAAACATTGTTAGGGTTTCACATTAATCTTAATTTTTATATTATTACACCACAACCCTAATTCACAAAGTAGCTTCTCAGCTGTTTACGTGCTCGATTGGTATAGGGGTTATTACGTTCGCTTCACATCACGCACCTTTCCCTTCGTATGCGAAGGACGGATTCGCGAAAGGTCCGCGGTTCAATTCCGCGATTGAGTACTGTTTTTTTTTGTAATTCCGCGTTTGATGAGTATTGTTTTTATTTGTATGTGTACTGTATGTATTTTCGATTTATACTTTTTGCAGCGCGTTCACTCGTCAAGTATTTGTCGACATTCGACAATTAGAGCGTATTGTTCGTCCGTTGGTTCCGGGCACCCTTTTTCGAGCAAGTAGTTTAGGCACTCGGGGTGCTCGTAATACCGAGCGTAAGCGACGTATTGCCAGTCGTTAGGAGGCGTTTTCGCCTCTTCGCCTAATAAGTATTTGAGACAATCGAGTCGGCCATACCTTGTAGCGTTGCACAGGCACTCCCTCTTTACCTTCTCAGATATCTTTCTTTCTTCGACGAAATATTTCACGATGTCTGTTTGATCTTTTATTGCCGCTTGTACTGCCGTTTCCTTTTCCGTATCTCGCGAAGGTTTCACTTTGTCGAAAAGAAATCGAAGACAGTCGAGGTGTCCTCCTTTAGCAGCTCGAGCACACGACTCCTTTTCATCACAGGGGCACTCGTTTGAGAAGCAGTATTTCAGCATCTCGAGATTACCTTTAAATGCTGCCACTTTAATCGCCATTTCATCCCACTCGCAGTGTTTCACTTCTCTCGCCCACTTGAGTAACTCGTGTTTGTTGGTGTTTGC
>ERZ651776.603-NODE-603-length-49334-cov-18.910145_pt1 | contig 49334 bp, 48 predicted proteins | sample MGYA00514761_ERZ651776 | MGnify/ENA metagenome assembly ERZ651776
TCACTTAGATAGTCATCGACAGCTTGACGCTGCTCTTTATTGAAATTAAAGTCATCATAATAAACAGCATAGAAAGATGCAAAATCTCCAACAAGCATTGTTGCGGCATAAGCTATATCTGCGTGAGAATTTTTTATATTTTTATCTGGATAGTCAATTGGTTTGTTTTTAGCCCACAACAAAAGAATTCTTTCAAAGACCTTTATACCTTTTTCTCGATTCTGATAATGATTGTGACTTAAAGCTTTTTTACAGTTAAAGTAAAAGAAGGCTCGATCGATATCAAATGATTTATGAATTTCTATATCAAATTCAGAAATTGCTTGTTCACATTTAGCAAAATACGGAGCGTAGCTATGCTTTTCTCTATTTTTGTTTTTAAACTTTTCATGAAAGAGTTTAAGTTCACTAGGATTCTTAAAGAGCCTCCAGTTTTCAGTTACTTTTAAATCACGAAGTGGAGATTTTGCAAACTCATGAACTGGAAAAGAATCATAAGTATTTGAAGCAAATCCTTGAATTGAATACAAAGACAGCACAAAAATAAATAATATTTTTTTCATAAGATAGAAAGGAGGATTTGTAGATAAAAATTTAATTATAGCTCAAATAGAATTCCAAACTTCGTTTGATGTGTGAGGGAGGGTGTATATATCTATCTGCGAGGTCGAGGTGAACCTTAGAGTGGTTAAGTACTTGTGCCAGTTCCAGCTACTAACTTAATAACAGTTGGAGAAGAATTTTCAACTGGACTAACCCATAACTCTTGCAACTTGAGACGAGGATAGGTGTATTTGGCTATCTCTTTGTAACAGTTAATCCTTTGGTCAATGCTTGCTTGATCAGATTCAGCTATCTCAATTAGCTTTTGGATTGGATTGATGTCCAACTTAAGGAGTAAGTCATCAGCCCTGATAAGGGTAACTTTGTTAGGCGTACCCTTCTTTCTACCGCCTATTTTTGAGTGTCCTTCTTCAAACATAGTGAAACAATAGTATTAAGTTAGTAAATAGCCACCATAAAACCTCTCTAGACATATTCTGTATTTTACGCTAATTTTATTGAAAGCGTAATCCCAGCGTAATCCCGAGCATTATTTTGATTTAAGTAAAATGGATTAAATCCTTATGAGATATGGTGGTTATGGGTGGACTTGAACCACCGACCCCAGCATTATGAATTTAATATAGTTTATTATCCTTTATTTCCTATATAATACTAGTATGTCCATAAACATCCCATTATAAATAGGTTTATAGAGATGAACACTTCCATAGACATCCATCTAAGTATATCTCAAGATAACCCACTTCTGAGTACCAGTTGAGTACCAAGGAGAAATAATGTCAAACACCGCTAACTTTACAAAACGCAAACTTGATAGCCTTACTTCTATAAAAGATAGAGAGATATGGCACGACACTCAAGTTGAAGGGCTTAGTCTTAAAGTTTCTAAGGCGGGTAATAAAACCTTCTTTATTCGCAAGAGAATGAAAGGAGTTAAGAAACAGTTATACATTACCTTAGGCAAATATCCTTCTGAAATAACTATTGCTCAGGCTAGAAGTCAAGCTATCCAACAATTGAATCTCACAGCAACAGGTGTTAATCCAACGCATGTTCAAACTGATAGATTATCTAAAGCAGAAATTACTCTTCAAAAAGTCTTTGATGATTACATTAGAAGCCGAGGAACTAAGATTGAGGAAAGTACAGTTGAAAACTATCGGTCTGCTCTGAATATATATCTAGGTGACTGGAAAAAGAAACCCATAGCAGACATTACTCGCAACATGGTAGAGCAAAGACACAGAGACATCACCTATGGACTTGGTAAGTTCAAAGAATCACCGACAAGAGCAAACACTACAATGAGAGTTCTAAGGGCTTTGTTTAATTATGCTCATGGTCAATATGAAGATAGCAAAGGAGAGCCCCTCTTTATTCACAATCCTGTTCAAAGAATCTCTCACAACAAGTCTTGGAATAGAGAAAAGGTTAGACAAGGCCTTGTTAATAACTACGAATTAAAGCAATGGTATGAGGGAATTATGTCACTACCTGAGCATGAGAAGAACTCAGTTAAGAAGAATAGTGCTGAGGTTGTCAGAGACTTGTTTATCTTTATTTTGTTTACTGGTTTAAGAAGAAATGAAGCATTAGAACTCAAGTGGGAAGACATAGACTTTAAAGACAATTCTTTTGTTGTTGAAGATACCAAGAACCACGAAACACACGCCCTTCCATTGACTAAAACTTTGTTAGAGATACTCGATAGGCGTAAAGATGGTTCTGACAATCCATATGTATTCCAAGGTCAGAAACCAAACACTCATTTATCACCGCCACAAAAAAGACAAATGGCTAGAGCAAGAGATTTAGCGGGTTGTTATTTCAACTTACACGACCTTAGAAGGACTTTTGAAACTACAGCCAGTAGAGTTGTTTTCTCAACATACAACCTAAAGAAACTCATCAACCATAAAGACCCAAAAGACATTACGGGGCGTTACATAATCATTCAATTAGAAGACCTTAGGGAACCTATGAATTTGATCGAGGCAGAACTATGGAGTCACATTAAATGAGGTATCAATTCAATTTTGAAAGAGCATTAAAGAAGAGAATAGAAATCATTAAAGAGCTTCAAGGGTTTCTAAATATTGAATTGGAAATGAGAGAATATCTTCACAATGAAATGATGGAATTTGTAAGACAAGATAAAAATGATTGGGCGTTAAATTACAATACTCTATGGATGAAGTGGAATAAGTATTGTAGCGCTTGGATGGGTAGAATAGGCAGAATGGAAACCTCACAACTGAGCCTAGAACTTCTTGACGAGCAAGATGAGATAACTATCGAGGAAGCCTTTTATATTTCATTAGGAATTAACCCTTCGACATTGATTAGCCCATCAAGTTTTTTAAATTATGGCTTACATGAAATACCAACTTTACAACGCCTAGCTAGAGAAGACCAAGCACAAGCACCTCTAAAGCAAGGAGAAAAGTACCCTTCCTTTTGGAATATCGAAGAAAGATTAAGAAGGCTTCCTGAGTACATCAAGCTTGAAAGAAAGTTTCCAAGTGACAAGATTAAAACAGTGGATTTTATTAAATGGGCTTTACCTTTAGGTTACATTGAGCCTCGACGAGCTGAATTCTACAGAGAACTTAAAGATGCTCCGTATAGTGAAAATTTTTCCAGACTTCTTTATGACCAATTGCGAAGTAATAGACTTATCAAAGGGGAGTTTGAAGAAGAATGGAGATGGACAGGAGCGGATAAATCTCTTCATTGGCTTTGTGTTGATTTACATAGACATGAAATTCCAAAGTCTTGTCATATAGACAAAGTCACAGACCCTGAATGGGAAGTTTTTGAACATTATTTTTACTATCCAAAAGACAAGACTCCACTCAGAAAACAGAGGCCAACTGTCCTTGTTGATGGTGGTGAGAGCGTTCCGCTCGATGTACCAAAACAGAGAACAATGGAAAAGATTGTAGAGAAACTATTAATACTTGAAGGGATAACAAGTGGTAGAAAAGAGTTCGATTAAGAGAGAACTAAACCTTAATAAAGACTACTTAAACTACAAAGAAGCAACTGAATATATGTGTATGTCAGAAAAAGGTTTTAGAAGATTGGTTAAGGAGCATGACATACCCTCAGGCAAAATTCCTGGTGGTAAGATTATGTTCAGAAGGATAGACCTTAAGCGACTTATTGAAGCCTATATGAACGCCCCCGAGAATAAGTTTCCACCTTACTGGGATAGATAAATTTAACCCCTTTTTTTATGGAGTCCGAAAACTCCTTTTTATGGTGTCACTAAACTCCCTTTTTATGGACTCCGAAAACACCAAGATTACAACAAGATAAAACACCAAATACTTCTTTATGGTATTTACTAAACTTTAACTTTATCTTTTACTTTTGCTTTAACTTTAACCTTTACCTTTACTTTAGGTTTGACAGTTAGCTAACCGTTGGTTAAACAATTAGCTAACCGTCGGTTATAGACTATTCTTTAGTTGGCTTTCTTCCACCTTTCTTAGAATTGATGCGCCTTTTAATATTGGCATCAATCTGAGGCTTTATTAATTCAAATAAAGATTGAAGCTTGTCAGGCAACTTAGATTGTTTTTCATACAAGCCGTAGTTCATCATAGCGTCAAAACACTTTCTCAATTCATCACCATCTAGATGCTTCATAGCTTTGAAGAAACTTCCATATACAATTACAGATTCATGTTGTGGTGTTCTAGCATTACTATGAATTGCCTTATAGATTTGCTTCTTAACTTCCATCAAACCTTGCTCTTGATGAAGGTCGTTAAAGTCTGTCAATCTTTGACTTTTGTCTATCTCACCAAAGTGAGGAAAACAAACAAATCCACCAACATGCTTCGCTGTCTCAGAGGCCTTTATAAGGCCTGTATTGACATCATTGAACTGGTCATCATCACCCGCAACAATGATTGAAGCATGAGGGTATAAGGATGTCATTTCTTTAGCAACTGGCAAAAGATTACCCGCATTAAATGAAACAACAACAGCCAACTTGGTAGCCTCACGGATACTGGCTCCAGTTGAATATCCTTCTACGATAATAAGATGTTCATCAACATCACCAATCAAGAAGAAACAGCCTTCTATCTTTCCACCCTTAGCAAAATATTTTCCGCCACTTGGTGAAATGGTTTGAAGGTTGACCAACTCTCCATCAGCATTAAAGATAGGAACAACCAAATTGTCATTTTCAACCTTTAAGTTATATGACTTGATGCCTTTGTCTGATAGATATTGATGTGAATCAACTTGATCGATTTTCGCCCATCTTTCATTGACATCTTTCTCAGCTTGTTGATGTTTATCTTCTTTCTCTTTGGCTTTAAGCTGTCTTATTTCTTCTTGCTTTATGGCAAAGGCTTTCTTTTCTTCAGGAGTGAAAGACGATTTATCACGATTACAAAAATCCTCGTGAACATCTAACTTCCAACAACCAAAAGCACCTGACTCAAAGTCTCCATCCTGAAAGCCAACATACCAACTATTAGCTTTGGTATCGCCCTCATTCTTGAACCTTTTAATCTTGCCATCATAAACAAATATGGAAGGTGGTGTTATACCTCGCTCTAACATTGCTGTACCCATGCTATCCATCTATCACCCCCAAGTACTTATTGATGTAAGTTTTGTCTTCATCGTTAGCTGTGTACTCCTTACAAAGAGTTTCACCACCAAAGCGATTTGGAACCTTAACCCATCTTCGAGGGAACTCTAAATCATGTTGACTTGAAAGAGCCGATATAGTCGATGGCAAACAATAGTCACCTAACTGTTCTGCCCCAAATCTTGTTAGGGGTGCCTCAGCTAAAGCGTTGACTATGGTATCATTCTTGCTGACAGATTTATTGTTAGCCCCCTGAGTCCTAGCCGACTGAGGGGGTTTTTTTGTATTACTACTCATTACTTTACTTCTCCTGTATGTTTAAAAGTATTGGCCTCGATGTAATCTAATACAGCAGACTCACTATAACGGACAGCTCCGTTTTGCCCAAACTTCACGAATGGAATCGAACCAATTCCAACTCCTGAACTTCTCGAATTTGCCAAAGTCTTGGACTCAACGTGTAACAGTTCTGCTACTTGGTGTGTATCTAACAACTTACTTATTTTTTCCATCTAATCTCCTTTATAGGGATTTATAAAATGCTTCTTTTGAAGCGCCTATCTTCCCGTAATTGGAAAGATATGTTAATTTTCCCCTATGTATGGAAAGTAGAATTTCCGCAGAATTGCCACTCAATTGCCACCCCTTGAAAACTGTAATTTGAATTACCCTAAAACGCAGATATGAAAGGATTCTTACTTTACACTCATCCATTTTTTTCCATAATAAAAAGGAGAACTATGCGACTAAACACATTGAAACAAATAAAGGAAATAACACTACTCAGTACTGCTACGATTTATAGACTTATGAAAGAGGATAAATTCCCAAAGCAGATTAAATTATCTGAAAGAACTTCTCGTTGGCCTGAGAACGAAATAATCGAATTTATTATTAAAAAAATGAACGATAGGAATTGATGATTTGCTATGTATGGAAACCTGTGGAAAGTGGTCTAATTAGGCCACTATACAGGGCTTATATTTGGCTAGTGGGGTGATGGTATTACTCGACTAGGAAAGTGTCCATAGTACCTAGGCAGTAACCCTCAAAAGTTACTTCTTTCGCTTTCCCATGTAGGCATAAAGAAAAAGTCCACCAAAGATAAAACCACCACCAATCATCGTCCAATTTTGGGAATCAGAAGGCATCATTGGTTCAGTCATAGCAAAGAATATCAATAGTCCACCAAAAATAGCTATAAGTATTGCGATTAATCTCATACTATTGGTTCATCATTTCAAGAAGTTCTTGCTGAAGTGGATTTGGAGTTAGTCCATATTCTCCACTCCAAGGAGTGCAACCTGTAAGCATTTGGTCTTCTCCTGAAACTGCTTGGCAGAATTTCACTTTACCATTAATTTGGTCTATGAGATAAACACCCATTTCATTTGGATTTACAACAGCTTCATATTTATGCTCATCAGCACCGAATGATAATGACGAGAAAGTTAGTAGTATTGCTAATAGAAGTTTCTTCATACTAGAATTATAAGTCAACTTGGACTAAAGTCCAAATTCCGTTATTTTCCTTCAATCACTTCCTGTGTGAATCTTTCATACGAATCTACCCATGCTGTCCATTTATGTGAACCTATGGCATGGCTTTTTACACCATCAAGTCTAAATTCAATTGCCATATCACTATAACCTCGCCTAATGTATGCCTCAACATATTTGTTGAGAATCTTTGACGCAATTTTTATATCGAACTCATCAAATTCATCGAACCATTCCTCTTCTGCTCTATTCCTCAAAATTCCTATGATATAACCAATTTTTTGGTTAATATTTTTTGATAGCGATTGGAGTCTTTCTTGTTCTTGTTTTGCTTCCTCAGTAAGTTTTGTTTGAATTGGATTGAGTAGTTTCTTGTAAACCTCATCTAAGCGAGAACTAGTTACCATCTCAATAAAGGAATGTTTTGAAATACTAGTGATATAAGTTCTATCTCTTGAAGGATGGATTAACCATAAGTCTTCATTGCTTTTATATTCATCTCGATAACGCACTTCTGATTTACCAAAGTCAAACAATACCAAAGACTTACTAGACCCCCACTCTTGATTTAATCTAAATCGATCAAGTGTTTCTTCATCAAATACTCTTAAAATAAAGGGCTCATTAGATATATTACTAGCATGGTAAATTAGATTATCAAACTGCTCAATATCAGTCTTGCGTCTTGTTCCATCAACAATCCATATCAGCTTATTGTAAAAGTAATCTCTTGAGTCGCGCTCTTCTTTAGAAATCGGTGAATGTTGAAATTCAATTGTCCAACCCGAACCCGTTTTAACATCGGCTATATGTTTCTCGCCACTCTCATCTCTTTGGATTATCTCTTGCCACTCTTTAGGAAACTTATTCTTCCAATTGCGATGCCACTCTGTTTCATTCTCCCACCAATGGTCATCACACTTCTTCTTGTGCGACCAATGATGTACTTTGATTTCGCCACACTTAGCAACTAGTTCAGAACCACAACAAGGACAAAGTCCTTTGGCTCCTTTGCTAGGTTCAATACGCTCATTATTTGAAAGTGCGAATCTCATAAAAGGATTATAAGTCCAAACTTCGTTTTTTGTGTAAGTGAGAGTGTATATATCTATCTACGAGGTCGAGAGGGGCTCCCCCCTTACCTTCAAAGTCTAAATATGAGCGTAAATTGCTCTTCTTATTGAATCTTTAAATACTTAAGTTAATAGATAAATCATTTTTTTGATTGCTGTCATATTCTTGTCATATTCCCATCCTATACTTTACAAAAAATTAACTATAACTGGAGTAGTACAGTGAAAAAAAGCTTAATTATTGCTAGCACAATTGCAGCACTAACTATCACATCAAGCGCACTAGCAGCAAGGGATCATATCGATGTTGTTGGGTCCTCTACCGTGTTTCCATTCTCAACGGTAGTTGCTGAAACATATGGAAAAAACACAGGAAAGCCAACTCCAAAGATTGAGTCGACTGGAACTGGTGGCGGCATGAAACTTTTTTGTAAGGGTGAAGGAATTGATACTCCTGATATTACAAATGCATCTCGACGAATAAAGTCAAGCGAGTTTGAGCTTTGCATGAAAAACGGGGTCACAGACATCACCGAAGTCTTAGTTGGTTTTGATGGCATTGCCTTTGCAAATGCGATAAATGGGCCCTCTTTTAATTTTTCATTAAGAGATGTTTATTTGGGGCTGGCTGCAAAGATTCCAGTTGAAGCATATCAAAATGGAACTGAAGGCGATATGATTGATAATCCATTTACTCACTGGAACCAAATTAACGCAAATCTTCCTGCGGTCAAAATTAAGGTCTTAGGTCCTCCACCAACATCAGGAACAAGAGACGCTCTTCAGGAGCTCGCAGTTGAAGGCGGATGTAAAACTTACCCCGCTATGAAGGCAATGAAGTCCTCTGACAAGTCTCAATACAAAAAGCTTTGTCGAGGCATTCGCGAAGATGGAGCTTATGTACAGATGGGAGAAAATGACAACTTGATAATTTCAAAGTTAACTAAAGATCCAAACGCACTTGGCGTATTTGGATTTTCTTTCCTAGACCAGAATGGCGACAAAGTAAAAGGCTCAGCTATAAACAATTCTGCAATTTCGTTTGAGAGCATTGCAAACGGAGACTACCCAGTATCAAGGCCTCTGTACTTTTATGTGAAAAATGCCCATAGAGGGGTCATTGATGGGCTTGATGGGTTCATTGCAGAGTTTGTTGACGAAGACACTTTTGGAGAAGAGGGCTACCTAACAGATAAAGGCCTTATCCCCTCTCCAGAGGATATTAGAAGTGGTTTTGCGGAGGATGCGCTTGGCGCAGTTAAGCTAGCCTTGTAGTTTTAGATAAATGTTTTAATGGATAAAAACCCGCTTTAGTTAGAGCGGGTTTTTGCTTAGTTTGTATTAAGTAAATACAACTTATTTTTTGTAATATTTAAAGACTTATATATAATGGCAACAACTCAAAATCGTAATCGTAATGAGTAATCTAGAAATACTATTGATATTGATAATTGCTGCTGCGATTGCATACTATGCCACTAAGCGCCAAGCCCAATCATGGCAGGCCTCAAGGGATAAAACAAAGCTAGATTCGTTGCCAAACTATTATGGTTATTTTGGAGCAATATGTACTCTGCTTCCAGCTCTAATTGTCCTGTCTTTTTGGTCTTTTATTGAGGGTAATATCATTTCTGCTCTTGTCGTGTCAAAGTTTGAGCGCTTGAGCGCCTTAAATGCTTCTGACCTAAGCTTGGTAATGAACGAGATTAAAATCATTGTTGAGAGTGGACTTTCTGAAAAAAATAGCAACGATCTTTTTTATGAAAAAGCCGCTGTCTTGATTGAAAGGTACAGCTTGGTCAGCCTCTTCTTAAAGGTGGCTTCAGTATTTGCTCTCTCCATACTTGGGTTTATGTATGCTTATTTGAAAATAACACCAAGATTTAAAGCTAGAAAAAAAGTTGAAAAGACAGCTGTTTATCTTCTTCTTCTAAGTGCATTGGTAGCAATACTGACCACTGCTGGAATTATTTTTTCAGTGCTTTTTGAATCCATAGCCTTTTTTAGTCAGATTTCTATTTTTGATTTTGTGTTTGGGACTCACTGGTCTCCTCAAATAGCCATCAGAGAGGGTCAGGTTAGCAGCACTGGAGGGTTCGGGGCCTTCCCACTTTTTTGGGGGACCATCTTAATTTCAATTATCGCCATGATCGTTGCCGCCCCCTTGGGGCTTATTTCCGCAATTTATTTGGCTGAGTATGCCCAGCCGAAAATACGTAATGTCGTCAAGCCAATTTTAGAAATATTAGCCGGAGTCCCAACAGTAGTCTATGGCTTTTTTGCAGCACTAACTGTGGGCCCAATGGTGAGTGGATTTGGAGACCGATTAAATGAATTTGGGATGAGCTTTGAGATAGAGCTTTTTGCTGGCCTAGTTGTCTCATCTGAATCTGCTTTAGCGGCTGGACTAGTAATGGGAATGATGATTATGCCTTTTATTCTCTCACTCTCTGATGATGTTATTAGTGCTGTTCCTGACTCTCTGAGAGATGGCTCTATTGCAATGGGATCAACAAAGTCTGAAACGGTTTGGAAAGTGGTCTTTCCAGCGGCACTCCCAGGAATTGTAGGTGGGTTTTTATTGGCTATTTCTAGGGCAATTGGCGAGACAATGATAGTTTTAATGGCTGCTGGCGTTGCTGCGAACCTTACCGCAAATCCACTCAACTCGGTTACAACTGTGACAACACAAATTGTAGTCCTTTTAACAGGAGACCAAGAGTTTGATAGCATCAAAACTCTTTCAGCTTTTGCTTTGGCGCTCGGCCTTTTTGTAACAACCCTTATACTAAACATCCTTGCTCTACAAATTGTTCGAAGATACAGGGAGCAGTATGAATAATCTTGAAATTGTAAAAGCTGGCCTTAATAAACGCTATGCTAAAGAAAGGCGATTTAAATTTTATGGCATTTTTTCAATCAGCCTGAGTATGCTTTTTTTATTCTTTCTTTTGTTTGATATTGGTGCCAAATCAATTCCAGCATTTACGCAGACTTATATTAATTTAGATATTGAGTTTGACAAGAAATTAATGAAGCTTCAAGACCAAGACTCTTATTCTGAAGAAACCCTATTTTCTGCCTCTTATAGCAAGCTAGGTCGAAATGCTTTATATAAACTCTTTCCAGAAGTTACTGAACGAAAACAAAAGAAAGCACTTCGTCAAATGCTTAGTTCAGGGGCAAGGTATGATCTAAGAGATGCCGTCCTAGAAAATAATGATTATGTTGGAACCACTCAAAACCTTTGGGTTCTTGCAGGCGATGATATTGATGCTTTTGTTAAAGGTCTTATAGATCGCAATATTCCTGAGGCCGATAGGCGCGTTAAAGACTATCAGGTTGAATGGGTGGATACACTTGAAGCCCAGAATAAAATTGAAAGAAGGTTTAATATTAACTTTTTTACAAGCGGTGATTCCAGAGAGCCTGAGCAAGCAGGAATTTTGGGCGCATTAAAAGGCTCTTTTTACACTATGCTTGTGACTCTCCTTTTAAGTTTTCCTATAGCGGTATCCGCTGCGATTTATTTAGAAGAGTTTGCCCCAAAAAACAACTGGTGGATTGACATTATTGAAATAAATATTAACAATTTGGCAGCAGTTCCATCTATTGTATTTGGAATCTTAGGCCTAGCTGTATATATTAACCTCTTTGGTGTTCCAAGGTCAGCACCCTTAGTTGGAGGACTTGTTTTAACGCTAATGACACTGCCAACAATTATTATCTCTACTAGAGCTGCATTGAAGTCTGTGCCCCCTTCAATAAGAGAGGCAGCCCTATCGATTGGTGCGTCAAAAATGCAAGTGATTACTCATCATGTTCTTCCGCTTGCAATGCCCGGCATCTTAACTGGATCAATCATTGGAATGGCGCAAGCCCTTGGTGAAACAGCTCCACTATTAATGATAGGAATGGTTGCCTTTGTTGCAGACATCCCTCAAAGTATTTTAGATCCTGCTACTGTATTGCCAGTTCAGGTTTTTATTTGGTCAGACTCTCCAGAGAGGGGCTTTATAGCATTAACTTCAGCGGCAATTGTGACGCTGCTAGTTTTTTTATTTTTTATGAACTTGATTGCGATAGTTTTGCGCAAAAAGTTTGAAACTAGGTGGTAATATGGAAATATCAGATAATATGGATCTAGATCAGGAAATCTCAAAAACAGTTGGATCTCCATTGCTTGAAAGTAAGGTTAGAATTGCCTGCAGGGACGTCAATGTTTTTTACAATAAAAATGTCCAGGCTATATTTAACGTTAATCTAGATATTGGAAAAAACCAAATTCTAGCAATGATCGGCCCTTCGGGCTGCGGAAAATCAACGCTGCTTCGATGCTTCAACAGGATGAATGATACTATCGAAGACTGTGTTGTTGATGGCTTAATTGAGCTTGATGGTGAAAACATTCATTCTAAGAAAATTGATCCAGTTGTGCTTAGAGCAAATGTAGGAATGGTTTTTCAAAAACCAAACCCATTTCCAAAATCAATCTACGACAATGTCGCTTATGGACCCAAACTTCATGGTTTGACTCAAAATAATTCAGAACTGGATGACATTGTTGAAGAGAGTCTAACAAAAGCGGGGCTTTGGAAGGAAACAAAGGACCGACTTAACAAACCTGGAACAGGGCTATCAGGAGGACAGCAGCAGAGACTCTGTATTGCTAGAGCTATCGCAGTTAAACCTGAAGTGATTCTCATGGATGAGCCTACATCTGCTCTAGATCCTATAGCAACTGCAACTATCGAAGAGCTAATGTCTGAGCTTAAGTCAACTTACACGATAGTTATAGTGACGCACTCAATGCAGCAAGCTGCGAGAATCTCAGATAGAACCGCATATTTTCACCTTGGCAGACTAGTAGAGGTTGATGAAACAGGACATATATTCACTAATCCGATCCACTCTTTAACTGAGAACTATATTACTGGCAGGTTCGGATAATAAAAGGAGCATTTATGGAAAATCATGATCATATTTCAAATCAATTCGATAACGACTTAGAGAGCATAAGAAATCATGTTTTAAGCATGGGTGGATTGGTTGAGACTAATGTAAAGAATGCAATAACTAGTCTTTTAGAGAGGGATCAAGCCCTGGCTGAAGAGGTAGCAACAGCAGACTTTAAAGTAAATCAAATGGAGATCGAAATTGACGAAGAATGCACTCAGATCATTGCTAGAAGACAGCCTGCGGCTGGAGATTTGAGACTTGTTCTAACGGCTATTAAGATGATTACCGACCTAGAGAGAATTGGAGATGAGGCTGAAAAAATTGGCAGATATGCTCAAACACTAGCTTCAAAAAAAGCTAAAACTGGAATGCATTTAGAGCTTCAAACGTTGGGAGAAAAAGTAAGCAGCATGCTCAATAAAACGTTAGATGCTTTTGCCAGAATGGATGCTTCTCAGGCGATGGAGGTTGTGGGGCTTGACATTCGCATAGATGAAGAATTTGACAGAATTTCAAGGTTGCTGGTCTCTCACATGATGGAAGAGCCTAAAAATATTAAAAGCATGCTTAGAGTGAGTTGGTGCGCTAGATCACTCGAGAGAATTGGTGATCATGCGCAAAATATATGTGAATACGTAATCTATTCAGTTCATGGGGAAGATGTTAGGCATACTGATATAGACAAAGTTAAAAAAGAATACCTCAGCAAACAAGAATAAATGCTTACATTATTAATTGTTGAAGATGAGCCAGCAATCAGAAAAATGCTGAGAACTTCACTCACAACAAAGGGCTATAAAATAGTTGAAGCTAAAAAGGGATTTGATGCTCTCGACCTTATAATGTCCCACAATATTGATTTAGTTTTGCTTGATTGGATGCTTCCTGATATTAATGGGATTGACCTCATTAAAAAAATTAGAGATGCCTCAAAGCCATCAAATATTCCCATTGTCATGCTGACAGCAAAATCTCAAGAGGTGGATAAGGTTAGAGCTCTTGAGCTTGGTGCAGATGACTACCTTACTAAGCCTATTGCTTTCGAGGAGCTTGGGGCAAGAATTAAGGCTTTAATAAGACGATCCCATGGGCTTGGAACTGAAAATTCTATAAATATTGGTGGTCTCAGCATTAATCCAAATAGGCACCTAGTTGAGACAAAAAACAAACAAGTAGAACTTGGAGTTGTTGAGTTTAAGTTGCTTTATTTTTTAATGAAAAATAATGGCAGATATTTCGATCGTCAAAGCTTGATTGATGCTATTTGGGGGCAGTTAGCAGAAGTTGATGAAAGAACTGTAGATGTAAATATCTTGAGGCTCAGAAAGGCTCTTAAGCATCATAATTTAGACAGACTAGTTAAAACTAAGAGGGGCATTGGCTATGGTTTTTCTGAGACAAATAGTTAATTATTGTTATGATTAGTTCGATATTTGCAAAAGAGCTAACTCGGATATTTATAGCACTGGTATTTTTTTTGCTAATAGGAAGAATCACAGGAAATTGGCTCGCATCATTTGGCTTTGTTTTATTTGTTTACATCATTTGGATTTATTCTAAACTCTATCAGATTAACCAATGGATTGAAAGTGGACTGCTTGACTCAAAGCGTCCAGCGGCCGACGGTGCTTGGGAGCGCCTAATTTTCCTTATCCACCAGGAAGATAAGAAAAGTAAAAATAGGAAGGCTAAAACGAATACACTACTCAAGCATTTTCAAGGGATTGTGAGAGGCCTTCCTTTTGCAACTGTAGTTCTAAATGATATGAACGAAATAGAATGGGCCAACACAATGTCTGCAGAGCTGCTGCAAATCAAGCCAAAAACGGATAGAGGCCAAAGAATTGACAACCTTATACGAGAACCAAAATTCCACTCAATGTTGCTTGACAAGACTGAGAATGAAATTGAAATTACCTCGCCATTTAGTAAGGAAGTAACACTTTCATTAAGAACATTGCCATTTCAAACCAACTCAACACTTCTTGTGGTCAGAGACATAAGTGAAAGAACAAGGCTTGTCTCAAGGCAGGCTACCTTTGTAGACAACGCGTCCCATGAGCTAAAGACACCGCTTACTTCAATTTATGGTTACCTCAGCATTCTTAAAACAAGTAAAAATATCAATAAGGCCGAAAAGGAGATGATTGAAGACTCATTTGAGCAAACAGAGTCGATGGTTGAGCTAATTGACGATCTTCTTTTCTTGTCAAGACTTGATAGTAAATTAATGCTGAACAGTCTTTTTGAGACAGTATCTATGGCAACAATAATTAACAAGGAAGCTGACAAATCATCCAATATTGATACTTATTCAGAAGAAGGTCTCTATCTTCAAGCCATTAAAGTAGAAATGCAAAGCCTTGTAAAAAATTTAATTGAAAATGCTGTTAAACACAACCCAAAGGGAACCAAAGTAGAGGCTAGATGGTTCAGCACTGACTCAGGAAACGGGTGCCTTGAGGTAAGGGATCATGGAAAATCAATTCCAGAGGAACACTTAGAACGACTAACTGACAGGTTTTATAGGGCCAATGATGGTGATAATGTGCCCGCTGGGTCCGGACTTGGTCTTTCAATAGTTGAAAATATAGTGAATAGGCATGGTGCTAGTCTGGAAATCAAAAGTGAGAAAGGCTTTGGAACGATGGTTCGCGTTGTATTTTTGCTGGAGCACACTCTTAATAGAAAGACATAATTTTAAAGATTCTAACTCAATTATAAGTCCAAATTTCGTTTGATGTGTGAGTGAGGGTGTATATATATCTATCTCCGATGTCAAGAGGGGCTCCCCCCGTACCTTCAAAGTCAGAATATATATACGAAGGATAGTAGATTTTTCTACAGATTTGGAATATAAAGAATATTTTTCTAAATAAATCAATGACTTATGTAGTTTTAGATAGTAATTACCTATTATCTAAATAAATATGTACCAGATTAATGTGAGTATATATCTGAGTATATAATTATATTAATTAAGTTATAAATGCTTTAATAGATAGGGTTATAGGCTTCAGTTCAATTTCCCCCATCTCCACCATTTTTGTCTTGCGATAAAAGTATTTTTAATTAAAATGCTGCACTTTTGTGTATCTAAAAAATAGATACGGCTTTACTCCAGTATAGAACTATTAAACTTTTTAAGGGCATAACAATGAATTATAGAGCAATCCTATTTGGATCAATTGGAACACTTATTGAAACTTCAGAGCTTCAACGTAATGCATTCAATCAAGCGTTTTCGGAAAATGGACTTGACTGGAATTGGAGTCCAGCGCAATATCAAGATTTACTTAAAAAGTCTGGAGGTCGTCAAAGAATTGAAGACTTTGCGGCTCAGCAAGGTATTGAAGTGGATGCGAGCAAACTGCATGACGAAAAAACTAAAATCTTTGATGAGCTTATGGTTAGTGGAGACGTCTTGCTTCGCCCTGGCGTAGCCAACCTTATAGATCAAGCGAATGATAATGGTATAAAGCTAGCATTTGTGACTAGCACCTCAAAAGACAATGTAGATGCCGTCTTTCAAGCACTTAAGAATCAACTTCATAGAAGCAATTTCAGCTTCATTGGCAACGACAAAATGGTTTCAAATACAAAACCAAGTCCTGACATCTATCTAAAAGCCCTTTCAGAGCTTAATTTAAAAGCAGAGGACTGTGTTGCTATTGAAGATACTGAAGTCAGTATGCAATCAGCATTAGCAGCCTCAATTAAGTGTATTGGCTTTCCGGGAGCGTTTGCGAAGGATAATGATTTCAGCAGTGCTATACTTGTGACAGATATCCTATCTTTTAATGATCTGCCATAGCGTCTGATAATATGAAATCAGCATTACTCAACATACAGAACCGACTTAATATTCTTTCACCAGGTCTAATTGTTGTTGGAACCATTGCGGCCGCGGCTGGATTTCTGAGTCTTCATTACAAAGCACCAGTCATGTTGTTTGCTCTTCTCATTGGAATAGCGTTTAACTTTCTCTCAAGTGATGAACGTTGTGCTCCAGGCATTGAATTTTCAAGTAAAAAGATTTTGCGTTTTGGTGTTGCATTATTAGGCTTCAGAGTCACACTTGATCAAATTTTAGGGCTTGGAACAAACGCTCTTTTGTTTGTTCCTATTCTAGTTCTCTCATCTATTGGCGTCAGCTGGCTTATTGCAAGGTTGATGGGAAGACGACATCTGTTTGCACTTTTAACTGCCTGCGCTGTTGCAATTTGTGGTGCTGCTGCTGCACTCGCTGTTGCCTCAGTCTTTCCAAACTGGAAAGACAGGCATCGTGACACCTTGTTTGTTGTTGTCTGTGTGACCTCTTTATCAACGATCGCAATGATTATCTATCCCATCCTTTTCTCAATGGCTGAGTTTAGTGAGGTTGAAATTGGAATTCTAATCGGCTCAACGATTCATGATGTTGCTCAAGTTGTTGGTGCTGGTTATGCTGTATCCAATGAGACAGGGGATATAGCCACATTTATTAAACTGCTTCGGATCTCAATGCTCCCTATCATTGTGATTGTGATAGCCATTTTATTGAAAAGAGGCGATGCAACCAGCAATATCAGCCCTAAAGCCTTCCCTTGGTTTGCACTTGCATTTGCAATGTGCTTAGTAATCAATAGCAGTGGCTTTATACCCTCAATTCTCTCTGAATTCCTTGCTGGTGTTTCACAGTGGTCCTTAGTATTCGCGATTGCAGGTCTCGGAGTAACAACTTCCCTAAAATCAATGATGGAATTGGGCGGGAAATCAATTGCACTGCTAGTTCTGCAAACACTTGCTCTTTTGGCTATTGCAGTTCTGGCTGTCTCAACTGACTTAATTTAGAAGGCGTTATTATGAAAAGTAAAGTTTTTGAATGGTTTGGAGTGATTACAGCAATCTTGTATTCGATGATGGTGGCGTTGAATGTTGGCGTTGAATTTGCTGGCTTTCTTTTACTTCTTATATCAGCCATCTCCATAGGCTATTGGGCATATCTGGGTCAACATAAAGGAATTCTCTTTCTTCAATTCTTTTATGCGACAGCAGGAATTATAGGTATGGTAAGGTGGTACTGAATTAATCACATCCGGGATCATCAAATTAATATTCAATTACAATGAGCCCAACAAAAAAGAAAACCATCGCAATCATTGGAGGAGGTGCAAGTGGAATTTTTGCCTCGATTCGCTGCGCTGAAATTGCCAAAGAAAAAGATATTGATGTTAATATTTGCGTCTTTGAAGCAACCACAAGTTTTTTAAGAAAGGTTAGAATTTCAGGTGGTGGTCGCTGCAATGTAACTCATCATCTTTTTGATATCAAAGATTTCAGCCTAAAATATCCGCGTGGACAGAAAGAACTCCTCTCTCCCTTACAAAAATTTCATGCATCCAATACCATTGAGTGGTTTGAAAATCGTGGAGTTGCCCTTAAGCATGAAAGTGACGGGCGCATGTTTCCAGTAACAGATAACTCAGAAACCATTATTGACTGCTTTCTCAAAGAAACTCATAAACACAAAGTTAAATTACAAAATAAAACGAATGTTACTGCTATAAATAAACTTCAGAATGGAAAAATAGCTTTATCTATCAATAAGGATGAGTCATTCATAGCTGATTCAGTTTTAATTGCAACTGGTAGCAAGCCATTAGGATACGATCTTGCAAAATCTCTTGGCCACTCAATAACAGAAATTGCTCCATCTCTTTTCACGTTCAAAATTGCCGATCCCGTCTTAGAAAACTTATCCGGCACCTCTTTTACTAATGCAACACTAACCCTTAACATTGAAAACGCAAAGCCCTTTGCTGAAACTGGCGCTCTGCTAATCACCCACTGGGGCTTGAGTGGTCCTGCCCTCTTAAAGCTATCAGCCTGGGCTGCACGTGAAATGATGCATGCTGACTACAAAGCTAAAATTATTGTGAATTGGCTAAGCATTGAAAATTTGAGTGATGCTGAAAACCTTCTAAAAGATATTAAAAATAGCAACACTAAAACCTCAATTGGTAATGCCTATCCAAAAGCCCTGACCAAAAGATTTTGGCTGCAGCTTCTTGTTAAATGCTCAATTTCAAAAGAAAAAAATTGGTCTGAAATTAGCAAAAATGAATTAAATCAAATTATAGAAAATTTGATTCACTGTGAACTCAGTATTCTTGGAAAAAGTCGATTCAAAGAAGAGTTTGTCGAATGCGGCGGAGTCGACCTCAAAGAAATTAATCTAAAAACGATGGAAAGCAAAATTTGCTCGGGATTATTTTTTTCTGGTGAAGTTATGGATATTGATGGTATCACTGGAGGATTCAACTTTCAAAGCGCATGGACCTCTGGATGGATTGCTGGAGGCAATATGGCTCTTCAAGAAAGGGTAACTACTGATCAAGAAGCCGATCCGCGCATTCAATAATAACCTCTGACAAATGAGAACAGTCACCAAGAGTAAACGTTAACGGCAACCTTAAGTCAAATAAACAAGACAAGATTTCATCTGATTTTTTGAGCTCTTGGGAGCTCACATATTTCCAGCTCTTATGATTACTTGTAAACCCATTTGGGTCATCATTTCCAAACCATTTCAGCTCAACACCTAGTTTCTTATTACTCTCAATAAACGTTTTGGCTTCAGAGTTTGAAATTCCTGGAATTCTAAACTGGATTGAGCTTCCAACGTATCTCTCTTCTTTAAAGCGAACTGGAACCTCAATTCCTTTGACTTGTCTTAACTTACTCTCAACTAACTGGTAGCGCTCATTCCAACGCTCAACATTATTATCTAGATTACCCAGTTGCGGCCTAAGAATGGAGGCCCTGAGATTGTCCATGCGCCCTGAATAGTTTGGCGTTTCAAGCCTAATATTTTCAAATACCTCTGCCTTTGGAGAGGCCCCATGCCTTTCATAAAGCATATAGGACCCAGAATATATTATTGCACGGGCCATAAACTCCTCATCATTTGATGTCAAGAGTCCGCCCTCACCAGAATTCAAATGCTTATAGGTTTGAGTACTAAAGCAACCAGCAAGCCCAAAATTACCGCTCTTTTGTTTACCCCATTGGGCACCCATAGTATGAGCACAATCCTCAATAAGTATTAAATTATTTTCATTGACAATTTTCATTAACTGATCCATATCAACGAGGTGACCACGCATATGAGAGATCAGTAAAAAACGTGCACCACTTGAATTGGCTTTCTTAGATAAATCATCTAGATCTAAGACAAGGTCTTTTGTAATCTCTATGAAAATTGGTTTTCCGCCCGCATTAGAAATTGAGCCAGGAACAGGCGCAAGAGTAAAGGTATTTGTGAGAACACTCTCCCCAGGCTGAAGGCCCGCAGCTCTGAGGGCAACACTCATAGCATAACCACCTGACGCACACGCTAAACAGTATTTTGATCCCTGATAATTAGCATATTCTTGCTCCAAAAGGGAAACCTCTGAAAGCTCATCTTCAACGGTATTATATCGATGAAGTCTGCCAGACTTAAGGACCTCCACTGCAGCATCAATGGCCTCTTGGCTAATTGACTCTTGCTGTGTGAAAGGACGTGAAAACGCTTTGATTGCCATTATGACTTCGAATATTAAATGATTTAAGCCATAAAATAATATAGAAAATCTTTGGCTAAAAGGTGTTATTTACATGAAAAAGTACAGAAAGAATATTTATAATTCATTTATGAAAAACACCCCACCAGTCGTCATTGCTGCCATTATCATCGCAGTTGTGGTTTTACTTATACAGAATTTTATTTACTAACTTCTATAGGTCCTGCAGCAATAATTGACTCATCAACATTAAACTGTTTAAAGTTTTCAGAAAACAACTTTGCAAGTTTTGATGACTCATTATCATAGTCCAACTTATTCTCCCAAGTATCACGCGGGTTGAGATAAGTATCATCTACTCCTGGTATTGATAACGGAATATTCAGATTTAAATCGTCAAGATGCCTGACCTTTGAATTTAGTAAATCACCGCTCTGACATGCTGAGACTATTGCCCGAGTGACCGGGATTGGGAATCTCGATCCAGATCCTCCAGGAGCACCAGAGCCCCCAGTCCAACCAGTATTCACCAGGTAAACCTGAGTATCAAACTCTGCAAGTCGTTTAATAAGCAGATTGGCATAGCTTCCTGGCGATCTTGGCATAAACGGCGCTCCAAAGCATGACGAGAAGGCTGGGTTTATGCCAGCTTCAGCGCCTAGCTCTGTTGAGCCTACTCGCGCAGTGTACCCTGAAAGAAAATGATAAGCTGCCGCCTCTTTACTCAGAATTGAGACAGGTGGAAGTACTCCAGATACATCACAGGTTAAGAAAATAACAACCCTTGGTTCGCCTGCTGAGTTTTCTTTAACACGTTTTTTAACATGCTCTAATGGATACGAACACCGACCATTCTCAGAAATAGTCGTATCGTCATAATCAGCTAGACCATTGTGATCAACTTTTACATTTTCAACAATGGCGCCATGATGGATAGCATCCCAAATAATAGGTTCATTTTTTTGGGAAAGGTTAATGGTTTTTGCATAACAACCTCCCTCGATGTTAAACACTGAACCTGTGGACCAGCCATGCTCATCGTCTCCAATCAAATAACGCTCAGGGTCAGCTGATAGGGTCGTCTTTCCAGTTCCTGATAGACCAAAAAATAAAGCTGTATCTCCATTTTCTCCAACGTTTGCAGAGCAATGCATAGGTAAAACGTCTTTTTCAGGAAGTAAAAAGTTTTGTACTGAAAACATTGCTTTTTTCATCTCACCTGCGTATCTCATTCCAGCAAGTAAGACCTTCTTTTGAGCAAAATTAATAATAACAACGCCATCAGAATTTGTGCCGTCTGATTGAGGATCACAGGCATAGGATGCAACATTCAGAATAGTCCATAGCTCTTTACCCTTTGGGTTAAAGGTATCAGGCTTTATAAACATATTTCGTCCAAACAAGCCCTGCCAAGCAGTCTCCGTATTGACCTCAACTGGAAGGTAATGTTCAGAGTGGGCACCTACATGAAGGTGTGATCTGAAGGAGTCATTTTTGGACAAATGATTCTCAACTTTAGTCCACAAGGCGTTGAAATTTTCTTCAGAAAAAGGTCTATTGACCTCACCCCATTCAATAAATTCTGATGTCGAAGGCTCATCAACAATGAAACGATCGTTTGGGCTTCTGCCAGATCGGCTTCCAGTCTCAACTAATAAAGCGCCCGTATTTGTGAGGGAACCCTCACTTCGATTCAATGACTCACTAATAAGCTCCGTGGGAGCTAAATCAATATAAACCATTAACTTTACCCTATAGTTTCAAAAGTGAATTATCACAGATAAACCCTATCAAAAATAAGGATTTTATAAATTTTTTATATTGTGAATCTAGACTACATACACTCCCACAACATGGGAGATGAAAATAACAAAAATTTCATTAGATTTGGCTGAATAATTAGAAAAAATAATACGCAAAGAATGGTGATTATGAGCGCAAGTTTAAATTGAGATAACTCAAGCAACGCTGGCTTGATATTAGCATTTTGAGAGTCATTATTGATAGGATTTTGATGCATAGTTTAAGTTTTGTCTTTCAAGGAAAGTGTAAGCTCAAACCTTGCAACTACATCAGAGGAGATAGATGGTACTAAAGCTTCAATACTCAATGTATAGTTATGCCTTTCAGTGGAATGCGCAACTTGATTAACCAACTCTTTTATTGCCAGTCCATCTTTACATATGAAATGAACATCACCCTCAGGCCTTTTAAGAAAGTCGGCCTTAAAGTCTTTAAAGATTAAAGCAATATTACGCCCACTCTCTTGGATTGGATCCATAGCAAGAAACCCGCCAGTAATGTCTGCACCAACTGCCAGGACGCCAAAGTACATGCTTCCTAAATGATTTTTTGTTCTTCTTTTAAGAGGTATTCTAATTTCAATCTTTTCGTCATTATGCTCAATGACCCTTGGGCGACAATACCAAATCATGGGGACCTTAGTCAAACCAAATAACCTAACAAGTCGATTTGTTTTTACTGCTCTTGAAATCATAATTTCAAATATAAAAGGGTTAATACTTGTTGACTATACAGAATAATCATCTACAACAGCGCATTCTGCACTTAGCATTGTTGCTGTAAGTTTGTTTATACCCCCTGATGGCCGCCTAAAAACATCGGCAAAATAAAAACTTCCATACGAATATTCAAAATTTTCTCCATAAAATTCTTCTCCATTAGATGCAAATTCGAGCACCTTGAGCTCAAGACCACTAAAGTAATTTGCCTCTTGTCCAAACTCTATTAAATCACTTTTGATAATTCTAAATTTAAATTTTTGGGGAATATAATTAATCAGCTTACCCTCTTTTATTTCAACTGCCTGAGTCATCTCACAGTAATAGAGATCTCCCACTTCAGATAAAACTGATAAAGGAGCCCAGCTCAATAAAATAATTAAGAAAAATTTTTTCATTTTTAACCTCTATTGATTAAATTATTATTTTAAAAATCTAATTCTATTGCCTTGAATTTTATGCCGAGATATTTCAGAATAAAACTAAATTTTATATCGATAATTTACAATTTTTTTCAATATCTCAGTAAAAAAAAATTCATATATATGATATAATATACTTCTCATTAAATTTTATTGCAAAATTTAATCACAGATTTTTTTAATTATTTAGAAAGGAGTAGGCATGATTCAATTTATAGTTCATGACGAAGACGATTCCGTCGGCGTTGTTACAGTTGAAGGTCTAAAAGCAAATGACACTATAACGGGATGGATAATGGATCAGGATGTCTTAATAGACATTAAGATCAATCAAGATATTCCTATTGGTCATAAACTTGCGATTAAAGACCTTAATGAAGATGATACAGTCATCAAATATGGTGTAGATATTGGCAGAACAATTGCAAAAATTGCAGTTGGTGACCATCTACATGTTCATAACGTTAAAACAAAGAGGTGGTAATGATAAATTTAGATCAAAAAATCTACGGCTATAGACGCGACAATAATAGAGTTGGAATACGCAACTATGTAGTAATCCTCCCTGTTGACGATATTTCAAATGCTGCTTGTGAAGCTGTTAGTAATAATATTAAAGGGACGATTGCACTGCCTCATCCATATGGTAGGCTGCAATTTGGTGAGGATTTAGACCTCCATTTCAGAACCATGATTGGAACAGGTGCTAACCCAAATGTTGCTGCAGTTGTTGTCATAGGAATTGAGCCAGGTTGGACTCAAAAAATTGTTGATGGTATTGCTGCAACGGGTAAGCCAGTTCAAGGCTTCTCTATTGAAAAGAAAGGTGATATCCAAACAATTGCTGATGCTTCTAAAGCTGCGTATGACATGGTTCATTACGCTTCAGGACTTCAAAGAGAGCCTTGTGATATCAGTGAAATATGGGTATCAACAAAATGTGGTGAGTCAGATACAACCTCAGGCTTTGGAGCAAATCCAACAGTTGGAAATGCATTTGACAAGCTTTATGAAAAACAAAGCACCCTGCTTTTTGGTGAAACATCAGAGATTACAGGTGGTGAGCATTTAGTTAAAGCAAGATGTGCAAATGATGCTGTTGCCGATCAATTTATGTTTATGTTTAATCGCTATCAAGACATGATTGAGCGTTTTAAAACAGATGACTTGTCAGACTCACAGCCGACTAAAGGTAATATTGAAGGGGGCCTAACAACAATTGAAGAAAAGGCACTTGGAAATATTCAAAAAATTGGTAAAAAATGTGTCGTTGATGGTGTTTTAGATAAGGCTGAAATGCCTACCAGTAAAGGCTTGTGGTTTATGGATTCTTCTTCTGCTGCTGCAGAGATGGTAACCCTATGTGCTGCCTCTGGCTATGTCGCTCATTTATTCCCTACAGGTCAAGGAAACATTATTGGAAACCCAATCTTGCCTGTTATTAAAGTTTGCGCAAATCCAAGGACAGTAAGAACAATGTCAGAGCATGTTGATGTTGATGTAACTGCTTTATTAAAGCGTGATATCAATATGGATCAAGCTGGTGATATGCTTCTTGAATCTCTTATCCATACTTCAAATGGAAGAATGACTGCAGCAGAAATCCTGGGTCATCAAGAGTTTGTATTAACGCGCCTGTACGAAAGCGCATAAATTAAATTTAATTGGATTAAAAAATTATATGAAATACTTAAAGAAAGCTGATAAGTCTGCAGAATCAAATGTACTCGAAGCACAAAAGGTTGTCCATGATATGCTCGCTAACATTGATAAAAATGGTGAGCAAGCTGTCAGAGATTATGCTGAAAAATTAGATTCTTGGACAGGTGATATTTTACTATCTGCTGCTGAAATTGACGAAATTACAGCTGACGTTCCACAAGACGTCAAGGATGATATTGATTTTGCTTGTCAGCAGGTTTACACGTTTGCAAAAGCTCAGCGTGACTCAATAGAAGAGTTCCATACTAAAAATAACGGCGTTGAAGCTGGCCAAAGATTACTTCCAGTTAACGTAGCGGGCTGCTATGTTCCAACTGGAAGGTATGCCCATATTGCATCTGCGTATATGAGTATTGCCACTGCAAAGGCTGCCGGAGTTCCTTGCATTATTGCTTGCTCTACGCCATACAAAGGCAAGAGTATTCATCCATATGTCCTCTATGCAATGAAAACTGCTGGAGCAGATCATGTGATGACGCTTGGCGGTGTTCAGGCGATTGCAAGTATGGCTTATGGTCTATTTACTGGGAAGAAAGCTGATATTATTGTTGGGCCTGGAAACAAGTTTGTAGCAGAAGCGAAGAGAACTTTATTTGGTGAAGTTGGAATCGATGTTTTTGCTGGGCCATCAGAAGTCGCAGTCATTGCAGATGAAGATGCCGATGCAGATGTTGTTGCTATTGATCTAGTTGGTCAGATGGAGCATGGTCATGAGTCTCCTGGTTGGCTATTCACTACCTCAGAGGCTCTTGCTGAAAAAGTAATGGATCTGATACCAGAGTATATTGAAAAACTACCTCCAACAGCTCAAGATGCAGCGTTCTGTGCTTGGAGAGATTATGGAGAAGTGATTGTTTGTGACTCTGATGAAGAAGTAGTTAAAATTTCTGATGAGTATGCTGCAGAACATCTTGAAGTTCAATGCAAGGACCTTGACTGGTGGCTTGAAAACTTGACTTGCTACGGCTCATTATTCCTTGGAGAAGAGACAACAGTTACCTTTGGTGATAAAGCTTCAGGTCCAAACCACATTCTTCCAACGAAGGCAGCAGGTCGATACTCAGGTGGGCTTTCAGCACACAAATTCTTGAAGGTATTAACATGGCAGCGTATGGATCGTGAATCAACCCGTCAGGTTGCACAGGCATCTTCGAGAATTTCCAGACTGGAAGGGATGGAGGGTCATGCAAGAGCCTCTGATATCAGACTCAGTAAATACTTCCCTGAAGAGACTTTTGATCTTGGCGCTCCAGTATTAGAGTAAACCATGAGCTTGTCAGACTTTTCTCTTGAGAATAAAGTTGCTCTGATAACTGGTGGTACTAGCGGATTAGGAAAAATGATGGCACTTGCGCTTGCAAAAGCAGGCGCATTTGTCTGGATTGCGAGTAGTCGAGATAATGCAGATGAAACGCTCAAAGAGTTAAAAGATCAGGGCACTGAGGGGCGATTCATTCAACTGGATGTCACTTCCAGTGAAGCCCTTGAAAATGTTGTCTCCCTGATCCATCAAGAGTCCAATCGAATAGACATTTTAGTGAATGCAGCAGGAATTAATCTGCGAACTTCAGCTGAGGACCTTACGCTTGATGAATGGCAAAAAACAATCGATATTAACTTAACAGCACCCTTCCATTTAAGTCAACTTGTTGCAGACTCAATGAGAGAAAATAATTGGGGTAGAATTATAAATATCGCCTCACTTCAATCTCTTAGGGCTTTTGATAATAGCATTCCATATGGCGCAAGTAAAGGTGGAATTATGCAACTAACGCGCGCTTTAGCGCAAGCTTACTCTAAAGATGGCGTCCTAGTGAATGCCATAGCTCCAGGGTTTTTTAGAACCAACTTAACGGAATCATTATTCCAAGATCCGGGTAAATTACAAACTTTAGCTGACAAAACGATGATGGGTCGTAACGGCGAAGAAAAGGATATATTTGGAATTAGCGTCTTTTTGTGTAGTGATGCTAACTCATATGTCACCGGCCAAACAATATTTCTAGATGGAGGATTTTCAGCAGCATGATTGATAAAATGGAAGCAGTGGTATATACCGCACCTAACGAAATGACCTTTATAAATGATTATCACTCTACCCAAATTGATCGTGATGATGATGTTCTTTTGCGCATTGAGTCGGTTGGTATTTGTGGCTCTGATATGCATGCATTCCATGGAAAGGATCCAAGAAGAAATCCTGGATTAATTTTGGGACATGAGTTCTGTGGTGAGATTGTTGAGGGTACCCATAAAGGACAAAAGGTAACAGGCAATCCACTTATTACATGTGGAAAATGTGAATACTGCCTCCAGGGTAGAGATAACTTATGTAGCGATAGAGATATGATAGGGATGAGTAGGCAAGGTGCTTTTGCTCAATACATGACGATACCCAATCAATGCCTTGTTCATGCACCCAATACCATGAACTCAAACCACGTAGCGCTGACTGAGCCTGCAGCCACAGTAGTCCACGCTGTCAATCTTGCCATAGAGAGCTCCTTCAAACCAATCAGTGAGTGTAATGTGCTTGTTGTCGGTGCGGGTGCTATTGGTCTTCTAGCTGCACTTTTACTGAAGTCTCATGGCGTCACAATGACTGTCCTTGAAACGAATGAGGCTCGTCATTCTTGTGTTAAAGATCATGTTGGTGTTAACCCTGTTAACCCAATTACTGACTCAGTCAAGGAAGACACATATGATGTCGTGATTGATTGCGTGGGGAGTGAGAAAACAAATGCGCTATCCGTTTCCTCTGTCAGAGCTGGAGGCGTAGTGGTTAATGTTGGACTGCTTAGCTGGAGTAGCAACATTGATATTCGAAAAATAACCCTCCAAGAAATAAAGCTTGTGGGATGTTATACCTACAACATGGAGGACTTTAGATCTGCATTAAAGTCAATTGAAAATGGAGATTTTGGAGATTTATCCTGGATTGAAGAGATGCCATTATCAGAAACGAATTTAGCTTTTCAAAGTTTACACAATGGTACAATGGCGTCAGCCAAGGTGATCTTAAAGCCTTCTTTTTAAATGATTTTTATTAATTAATCTATGAGCATTACTGATCTCAAATTTGATATCGATAGAGACAGTAAAACGCCTCTTTGGCTACAAATTCGCAATGAACTATTCAATTGCCTTTACAGAGATGAACTCAGACCTGGGCAACTCATTCCAAATGAAAAGACACTCGTTGAACTTTTTCAGGTATCTATTGGCACAATCAGGAAAGCGGTAGGCGTTCTAGAAAAGGAAGGCTTTCTTATTCGCAAGCAAGGTCTCGGGACCTTTGTCTTTCAGCACGATAATAGCAGTTTCCTTTTTGAGTATTTTCACTTTGCTTTAAATGGAACTGAAAAACAAGAAAGTCCAACTGTCGAATTTATCTCTTTTGAAACTAAGAAGGCATCTAAAGCTGAAGCTGAATCTTTAAATATTCCTACTGGAAGTGCTATTTATAAAATTTATAACAAGCTAGGCCTGAATAAGAAATTCTATATCGTTGACAAAATTATTATCTCTCAGGATAAATTTCCTGGACTTAATGAAGAGATTTTTAAAAATAGAGCAAACACAATTTACAATCTATATCAGAATAAATTTAATATCTTTATCACTAACTGTTCAGAGAAACTAAAAGCGATCACTTCTAATGAAAAAATCTCTAAGCTGCTGAATATTGAGTTAGGCTCACCTATTCTTAAGATAGATCGGATTGGTCAAACCTATCACAATGAAACTATTGAGATTCGAACATCATACGTTCATACGAGTGACATCGAGTACATTCACTCTCAAAATAGTACATTCGGTGAATCACTGTAATTCGATTTTTCAGTAATTAATTCTTAATTACTTTTCAACCAAACCTTTTTGAACCGCTCTCTTTTTATCCATAGAGGTAAGTTGGTAACCAAAGTACAATTTGCGGGAAGATAATGATCAATGCAAGTCCAACAACCTGAATCGCCATAAACTGCATCATCCCTTTATAGATATCTGCCAAATCCCACTCTGGGACCACTCCCTTGAGGAAGTAGGCGGATAGGGCAACAGGAGGTGACAGCCATGCCGTCTGGAGATTAACAGCAACCAGTATTCCAAACCAAGTAAGGTTAAATCCTAGTTGTTCAATAAGAGGCAAGACAATTGGAATAATGATGAGCACAATTGGAACCCATTCTAATGGCCAGGCTAACAAGAAAATAAAGGCCATAATAATTAATAGAATCGCAGTTGGTGGAAGATCAAGAAGCATCAAATATTCTGTGATCATTGTTGGTGTGCCCAGTCTTGAAAAGACTGCACCAAAGAAGTTAGACGCACACACCAAAACCATAATTAAAGTAGTGATCTCTAAAGTTTTTAGAAGAGAGCTTTTAAAAGATTCAAAAGTAAGCTTACGGTAGGCTAGAGTCAGGAATATTGCTCCGACAGCTCCCATTGCAGCGCCTTCAGTTGCTGTTGCCCATCCAGCCAATATACTTCCTAGAGATGACCCAACTAAAAGAACGGGTGGAAGCAGTCCTTTAAAGAATTCTATCCAGACCTCTTTCATAGAATCTGGAATCAAGTCCTCTGGAACGACTGGGCCTAAATTAGGGTTTAGGTGACATCTAATCAGCGTGTAACCAGTATATAGGGCAGCCAACATAAGACCAGGCATAATTGCCGCTGCAAACAAATCCGTTACTGGAACGTTGAGTATTGGGCCCATAACAACAAGCATAATACTAGGCGGAATTAGTATTCCCAAAGTACCGCCAGCCGTAATCGTTCCTGCTGCTAAACGCACGTCATAACCCGATCTATTCATTGTCTTCGCAGACATAATTCCAAGAATAGTAACCGAAGCACCTACAATTCCTGTTGCCGCTCCAAAGATTGTTGCAACAAAAAGAACAGCGACAAATAATGAACCTTTGGTTCTGGCAAGAGCCATTTGAACGGATGTGAACAACCTCTCCATGAGGTTGGCCTTCTCCATGAGAATACCCATAAAGGTGAACAATGGAATTGCTGCGAGGGTTTGCTCAAGCATACTCCCAGAAAACTGGAAGGTCATTAAATAAAAAACAAGATCTCCAAAACCTATATAGCCAAAGAAGACCCCTAAGAAAATTAATGTAAATGAGATTGGAAAGCCAATAAATATGGCAAACAACATGGTTAATATTAGGACAATGCCTAGAACTTCTGGACTCACGGCCATCTCCTATTTTTTATCGCATACACGCACTTAAGCACCTCTGAAACACCTTGAATTAAGAGGAAAATAAATCCGATAAATAGGGCAAACTTAATTGGATACATGTAAGGCATCCAGGCAGTGTCCATTCCTCTTTCCATGATTGACCAAGATTTATAGGCATACTTGTAGCACGCCCATGCTGCGCCTATAATCCCAGGAAAATAAAATAATAAGTAGAGCGTTAAATCAATAATTGCTTGAGTCTTGACCGACCAATCTCGATACATAAAGTCTGCTCGTATATGAACACCTTTGGATAAAGCATAACCAGCACCGAGCATAAACATTGCTCCCGCACCCATTCTGCTAATATCATATGCCCACATTGTTGGAGAGCCAAAGAAGTGTCTTCCCACAACCTCAATAAACATGGCAGTGAATACTGGAACGGTCAACCAACATGCAATCTGACCAACCCTGAGACTAAAGAGGTCAATACTGAGAATCGTTTTTGCCATTAACTTAGGCATATCATCCGGCATGACCCCAGTATATGATCTGCCCTCAGCGATCATTTCATCTGTAATGTCTAATTCACCAATATCTTCTTTTTCTGACATAAATGCACCTAATTATAAAACTAAAAAACACTACAGCTATTGTAACAAATTTTAGGAATCATTAAATAAAACCCTTCTATTAATATGGCTTTTCTAACTTCAGGATAAAGGAGAACCTGAAGTTAGAAAAAACATATTTAGATAAAAAAAAGTTGCCAACAGTTTTCACTATTGGCAACTTAGTTTTTAAGTCTTACGAAAAATCTTTACTGTAAAGTTTTCGCAAAAGCTAAACCTAACTTAGCGTTAGAAGACTGAGCTCCTGACCAGAAAGGTACCGCTTTTTCAGCGAAATCTCTCTGTGATGCCCATACTTCAGCAAAGAATGCATTTTCATCAGCGTTCTTTTGAAGTGTTGCATTCGCAGCAGCCATAAACTCTACGAAGTAGTCATCAGGCGTATCCATTAGCTGAACGCCTTGCTCTAGCAAGTCTGCCATTGCAATACCGTTTGCATAGATACGATTTGACATAGAGTCAAGTCTTGCTGCTCTTGCAGCAACATGGATCGCTCTTTGGTCACGTGGAGAAATTTCATTCCATCTGTCACCGTTGATATACATATCAGCATTCACAACGTTCTGGTGAAGTCCTTGTAGGTAATAGTACTTAAGAACTTTCTGGAAACCAAAGTCTCTGTCCGGCTCTGGGCAGCACCATTCTGCTGCGTCAATTACGCCTTTCTCAAGTGCTGGAAGAATATCACCACCACCCATAGCTACAGCTGCAACACCAATATCTTTATATGTTTGACCTGGGATTCCTGGAGGTGCACGGAATCTTAACTTACGGAAGTCATCCATACTATTGATTGGCTCTTTAAACCAACCTAGCGCTTCAGGACCAACTGGTTGAAGCATCAAACCAACAACGTTTAGGTCCATCTCGTCCCATAATTGATCGTATAACTCTTTACCACCCGCACTGTGGAACCAAGAAAGCCATGCGATATTATCAATACCAAGGCCAGCTCCAGCGATTGGTGAGCCAAACAGCATTGCTGCTGGGTGCTTACCAGACCAGTAGTGAGTCCATGCAAATCCGCCATCAATTAGACCAGCGTCTACAGCATCAATAAGGTCAGAGTTAGGTACAACAGAACCTCCAGGGAGGACTTCCATCGTTACTCTGCCATCAGTCAATGCAGCAACATCTTCTGCAAAATCTCTAACATAGCCAACTTCACTACCAGTAGAGTTTAATACAGATTGTATTTTTAAATGGATATGACCATCAGCCATAGCGCTTGAACTAAACGCAACGACAGCAGCGGCCAATAAACCAACTTTACTTTTAAACATAAAATCTCCTAATAATTTATATATAAGTAGTTAAACACACAATATAATATGCATTTAGCTAACAACCAGTATACATCAATTGATATATATGTTTCAATCTATTTATAAAAAAAATTTATCTATATTTTTTTATTCATAACTAGATAGGTTTTAGTTTTACCTATAATTATCTTATTAATTTTTGTGTTACTTTTTTTAAAAAAAATAATCCATGTTTATATCTGTTTTGAGTAAATAATTTTATGAGCAATGATGCCTAAGGAATATGATTACATAGTTATTGGCGCTGGATCAGCGGGATGCTTGCTCGCTAACCGACTCTCTCTAGACCCAGACAACAAAGTTCTATTGATTGAGGCTGGCCGAAGAGACAATAACATCTGGCTTCATGTCCCAGTTGGGTATTTCAAAACCATGAATAATCCCAAATTTGATTGGATGTATAAACTTGAAAAGGACAAAGGTTTAAATAACAGAAGGATTGATTGGCCAAGAGGAAAAGTACTTGGAGGCTCCAGTGCCCTTAACGGACTTCTCTATATCCGAGGCGATAGACATGACTATGATAACTGGGAGAAGCTGGGAAATAAAGGCTGGTCATATAAAGATGTTCTTCCTTATTTTAAAAAGTTTGAGTGTCAAGAAAATGGTGCAAATGAATTCCATGGTATTGATGGAGAACTTAAAGTTTCTAATCTCCGACTTCGAAGAGAAATAGCTGACCTTTTTATCCAAGCCTCTGAAGAAGTAGGGATTCCTTTCAACTCAGATTGCAATGGAGAGAAGCAAGAAGGGGTTGGCTATTTTCAACAAACAACACATAAAGGCTTCAGAAGAAGCTCATACCGTTCATTTTTAAACAGAAAAATTAGATCTAGAAAAAATTTGACCATTGTTACCAATACACAACTGGGAAAAGTAATTTTTGAAGGGTCAAAGGCGATTGGTGTTGAATGTTCTCAAAATAAAGGACAATCTAATCAGATAATTCATGCAAATAAAGAAGTTATTCTGTCTGCAGGAGCAATTAGTTCACCACAAATATTACAACTTTCTGGAATCGGGGATGATAAACACTTAAGTGAACTGGGTATCAAAACAATTCATAACAATCCTTCAGTTGGAAAAAACTTGCAGGACCATCTCCAGGTTAGGATGGTTTATAAAACTAACACAAGAACCTTGAATGATGAGCTCAACACATGGTGGAAGAAAGGGCTGATTGGTCTTCAGTATATGCTTTTTAGAACGGGACCATTAACACTGAGCGCTAGTCAAGTCTTTGCCTTTACCAATACTTCTCTGGACGGCTCAAGGCCTAATATACAATTTCATATGCAACCATTAAGTGCAGACAAACCTGGAGATGGTGTTCATCCCTTTTCTGCATTTACAATGTCTATTTGTAACTTAAGGCCGGAAAGTAGAGGAGAAGTTTCAATTAAATCTTCAAATCCAAACGATCTCCCAACAATCATTCCAAACTATCTATCGACAGAATCTGATAGACAAATTGCAATCGACTCTATTAAAGTTGCAAGAAAGATTGCGAAGGCAAATTCGATTAAAAATAACATTCTTGATGAATATGTTCCTGGCTATTCCTTTGAATCGGATGAGGAGTTATTAGAAGTGGCTAAAAATCATAGTCAAAGTATTTATCATCCTGTCGGCACCTGTAAGATGGGACATGATGAAGAAAGTGTAGTTGATGATCGTCTCAGGGTTCATGGAGTCTCTGGATTAAGAGTTGTTGATGCCTCAATCATGCCTGAACTTGTATCAGGCAATACGAACGCACCAACCATGATGATTGCAGAGAAAGCAGCTGAAATGATTCTTGAAGACAACCATTCCAGTTTGACTAAATAGGCGAGTTTATGTATTGTTTAATTTATTTTGGTTCAGTTTAATGCCCTCCTCACTTAATGATTTTCGTCGCAGCAAATTATTTAGGGCAGCGGTTATTGTCCCAATCCTTATTTCATTAATCTTTTCTTTATTCAATCTGACAGCTCCGAACGATCCCGAAAAAATTGCATCGAACTTTAAACTCGGGATAGTAAACCTAGATACAAGTATAACGATTCCTCGAATTTCAACTCAGGCAATAAAATCATTGTCTAGATCATTACCCTTCAGAGTGGGTTTATTTAAGACTGCGGATGAGGCGAAAGAAGCACTGTCTAAAGGTAGTATTTCTTCAGTCATTATTTTTCCAGAAAATTTTTCAGAACTAGCATTAAGTGATCGCAGCATAGCTGTCAAAGTTATCAGTACAGAACACTTAACTGTCTCTGAAACTCAGATTGCGAAGCAGCTCCCATCAATGTTCCAGATGGGACTCTCTACTTTTGTTTCAAACCTTCGTTTATCAAAAATTAAAAATGAGCAGTCCAGCCTTGAGATGCCAATCATGATTGAAAATGAAACTTTGTATAAAGCTCAAAGCCTTGCCTCTATGCCGTCGCCCTTTGTCATGAATTTTGTGACCTGGCTGACTGCGATGGTTGGATCCGTCCTGCTTTTTCTTGCAACTAATCAAATGACTCTTCTGAATAGAGCCTATGTAAGAACTGTTATTCCAATAATGACAATGGGAGCTTCCAGCTTGGTTTTAGCAATCGTTGTGACAACTTCTACTCTGCAATGGGGGTCATTCATCATGCTTTGGCTAGCGCCTTGGCTGATTAGTGTCTGTTTGAGTTGGCTTTTCCTTGGAATTTTTACTATTATCGGACTTTCCGCGATGGTTTTAATTCTTCCAATTGTCTTTTATCAATCAGTGCTGAGTGGAACTATGATTCCTTTGAGCGCAGCGCCAGAGTGGTTAGAGCTCATTGGGACCTGGATTCCTTTTGATTCAATTGGAAGCGCTTATAGAGCAATAATATTCAAATCTAATGGCAGCCTTCCTTATCTATGGCTTGCAGGCGCGGCCATCATTGGGCTTCTTCTTAACTGGGGATCAGATATCTTTAGAGGAAGAATGAAAAGACGTTGGTAATCTATTATTGCTTAATCAAATTATTAATATCAGTTTTATATCTTGAAAGTTGCGTGCGTAGTTTCAGATCTTGTTTATCAGTGCGTGAATTTAATATTTCAATAAGAAGGTTTTGGTTTACTGAAATGTTGTGCGCATAAGTTTTACGATAATTCTGAGCTACTAAATCGTCCCTGTGAGTTATATTTTCAAGAGCCAGTTCCCAGCCATCACCTCTCTCAAGAATGACCTTAAGTTTTTCAATGAGAGCCTTTCGGTTATCAATCCATTGACCATCTACTCTAATCATTTTTTTACTTGCGGTCGTAATCAGGTCAAGCTGATCTTTATTGAGACCGCCCATAAAGCGCCTTAAGTTTTTTCTTAAACGCTTATAGTTATCATTCTGATAGGTTAGCAAATTACGACTTAAGTATTCATTTTCACGCTGCTCTGTTTTAGTTTCCATAGTTTGAATAAACCCATCTATTTGTTTTTCAGACAGATCTCTCGTCATGGGTATAGCCCACAAAAGCATTCTATCCTCCAGTCTGAACCAAGATTCTTCAACATCATTAGTTATTTCAGCGATACTCTCAAACTCCACTGAAGAATCAAGAGTCAACTCTAAGTCCTCAATAATAGCTACATAACTAGGTAATTCTTCCTCCCTATGCCATTTAAAAAATGGAATTAATAACTCCTTTAAATCTTGTTTTTGCTCTCGGTTAAGGTCCACATAACTTTCAAGATACCAAGGTAATAAAAAATCAATCCGGTTATACACAAAAGTCGTTGAACTACAACCAACAAGGAAAATAAGTGAAAATAACAGCAATTTTTTAATTAATAATTTCATAGGTAGTACAAACTTTATAAAACAAACTTTAGATTTATGTTTAAATCTTCGGTCACAGTAATAAAATAGACTTACATGACTAATCAAATTCACAATAAAAATATTGAAACCGAAACGGTTATTACCTCACCGATTGAGTTGAGACAACAAATCTCTGTCAGCGAGCAAGGCAAAGAGAACATTTTATCGAGTCGAAATACTGTTGAAGACATTTTTTTAGGAAATGATGACAGATTAATTGTAATTGTTGGGCCATGTTCAATTCATGATATTAATGCTGCCAAAGAGTATGCTCTAAAATTACTGACCCTTCAAAAAGAGGTTGAAAAATCAATTTTCATCGTTATGAGAGTTTATTTTGAAAAGCCAAGAACGACTGTTGGCTGGAAGGGCTTAATTAGTGACCCAGATATGGACAACTCGCTAGATGTAGAAAAGGGTCTTCGCCAGGGGCGTGAGCTTTTAGCATGGCTTGCAGAAAAAAATATTCCCACTGGAACTGAAGCGCTTAACCCGATCACACCTCAGTACTTAGCTGACTTGATTTCATGGTGTGCGATTGGGGCAAGAACAACTGAATCTCAAACGCATCGAGAAATGTCAAGTGGACTCTCGATGCCAGTTGGTTTTAAAAATGGTACCGATGGAAATTTAACTATGGCTATTAATGCCATTAAAGCCTGCTCTTCAAAACAAAGTTTTCTAGGGATTAATGATCAAGGCCAGATATCAACATTTAAAGCGAAAGGAAATAAGTCTTCTCATATAATCCTTAGAGGCGGAGCCAAGCCTAATTATGATGGAGAAGCTGTCAAAAATTGTGAAAAACTTCTCAAAGAAAACGATTTAGCTGAAAGAATCATGATTGACTGCTCTCATGATAACTCTAATCAAGATTATAGAAATCAAGGTAAAGTTATTGAAGACATTAAAAGTCAAATACTTTTAGGTAATAAATCAATTTTTGGTGTAATGCTTGAAAGCAACTTATTCTCGGGTAAACAAAAAATATTAGATAATAAAGATGACATGCAATATGGCGTATCAGTCACTGATGGATGCATTGATTGGCAAGAAACAGAAGAAGTCATTAGAAGTCTTTCAAAAGCAATATCTAAGTAGGAGATGATTAATCCTGGTTTTATTGGCCAAGCAGATCAATAACCTTTGTTGCTGTATCTTTTAAATCAGGAATCACTTGTTGCATGATTGTGATTCTATCAAATAGCTCCGGATTAGAGTTCAGTGTAGCTCTTAATGAACTTCCAAAACTTTTTCTCAAAACTGTTCCAACATTAAATTTAGTGACGTGACGCTTTGATAATATTTTAATATCTTTATCATCTAAGCCACTTGTTCCATGAATAACTAAGGGAATGCTTAGTGCCTTTTCAAGTTCATTAAAACGCTTCATATCAATTTCTACAGATCCGCTCTCTAGGCGATGGACATTGCCAATTGAAATTGCCAGTGCATCAGGACTGCCCTGTTGCTCCATAGCTAAAGCATCTGAAACCTCAGTTAATGCTGACTTGATATGATCTCTTCCTGATGCATATGGAACAGAACCTACCTCAGCCTCAACCGATACACCTTTTGGATGGGCATAAGAAACCACATCACGTATATGAGCGATATTTTCAGCAATTGGTAATTGAGAACCATCAAACATTACTGAGGTAAACCCGGTATCTATTGCTTGCTTCACCACCTCAACTTCATACGTATGATCAAGATGAATACAAACGGGCGCTTTTGAGCTCTCAGCCATAGGTCTTAGCATTCCAATAATTTGCTCCATAGACATAAACTGACGCATATCAAGATTGATTGAAAGAATGACAGATGCATTTCTAGCTTCAGCAGCATCTACAACTGCCTTTGAGTCCTCAAAGCCAAAAACATTAAAGCATGCGACTGCGTAACCTTGATTACTGGCTGGTAAAAGAATATCTTTGAGATTTGAAATCATTATTTAAATTTATTAAGCATGTCTTGCATGCCAGGAATGGTTTCAAGCTGATAAGCATATTCTTTTTGATAGTTCATATGTAACGGCCTTTGAGTCTCACCAGCTAAAATAGTAAAGTAATACATTTCAAAGCCAGGTGCCGCAACGCAGGGATGATAACCCTTGTCAAAGAAAAATGTAGACCCGTCTCGTACGTGATAGATAGGCCCAAAATCCTCTCCATCAGGCGTTAAAAATTGAGCACCAAAACCATTTGAAGGATTAAATCTAAAGTTATAAACTTCATTATGCCGACTCTCATCTGGCAGCATATCTGTCTCATGTTTATGAGGTGGAAAGCCAGACCAGCCTCCTTCTCCAACAGTGAATAATTCACTTACTAATAACTTTCCAACCTTTCCAGCTGGATCTTTTCCTAATATATGTTTGATTTTACGATGGGTTTTAGTGTCATCAGATCCATACTGAACTTTGTCAATATCTTTTTGCCTAATGACAAAAGCATCATGAGTTTGATCATGCTTAGCGCCTGAAATAAAAACTTCAACCTCATCACTGATGCAGACTAATTTAGCTTCACAACCGACTGGAACATAGACACCTTCAGGGTCAGCTTCCCAAATATGGTTTCGTTTTCCAACTGCTTTAAAAGTTTGACCTTGAACTTGTACATCAACACTTCCTGTTGCAGGAACAATACACGTCTCATAATCAGAGAGCTGATAAGTGAAAGATTCTCCAACACTCAGCTTTACAATATTGAAATAGCATAGAGGCACTATTTCATTATTGCAGTCTACGATTGCCTTGTTGTTGTTGTTATGATGGGGGATATGCATATTTAACTCCAAATTGTTTTTGGTTTAATGGTTGTGTTTTTTTGTAATAGTTCAATTTCTTCCATTTTTGGCATTGCACTTGAGCATCCTTGTTTTGACACTACTAAAGCTGCAGCAGCACTTCCAGCTTCTATTGCCAATTGCCAGTCCTCAGAAGACATATAATTCATTATGACATTGCCCAGAAAGGCATCACCTGAACCATAGGGTTTAAGAGCTGGTAAGCTATAAATTCCTGTATCAAGTCGATCTTCACCAAAAAAAAGACTGCAGCCATCCTTGCCTCGTTTAAGAATCATGAGTTGATTTTTTGAGCCACTCTGGCTGATTTGTAAATTAATATCTTCTTGAAGAATTTGAAATTCTTCTTCATTGCCAACCAATACATTTGCAAGCAGTGCAGCCTCTTGATAAACCAAACGCGTCGTTTCTTGATCTGGCCAATTCCATTTTCGATAATCTAAATCTAACCAAACTTTGCATTTATTTTTATACGCATGCGCCATCATTTTTAAAGTTTGTTTTCGTGAATCAGCCTCAATCAAGCTCGTACCAGTTACAACTAGATTACTGCTCTGTTCAATGGCAAGTGATATATTGTCATCAAAGACGACTCTGAGGTCTGCAGGGTTATTACGATATATTACTACTTCGCAGTCCTCTTGACGCACTTCAGCAATTGCCAAACTAGTTCGCTCATCCCCAAAGGTAGTTTGCATAAACTGAAGTTCGACACCTTCCAAATCAAGCCTCTTTCTAACAAACTCTCCAACAGGATCATCAGATATCGCTGAAATAAGCCCCACTTTCCCTCCTACACGCCTCATAGCAATAGCTATATTTGCTCCAGACCCACCTACATCACTTGCAAAGTATTCTGCATCTCGAGTCTTGCTTCCTGCAGGCTGAGGATAAAGATCAAGCCCAGCTCGCCCTACCACTAGCGCATCATAGTGTCGTTTTTCTGAGTAGTGCATATTGAGCGGTTTGGATTTAGACATCAAGCCACTGTCCAGTCATTGCGGAGCGGTCTATTGCATCCATCACTCTTTCAATTTTTAAACCATCTTCAAAGTTTGGCCATACTGGCTTGCCAGTTTCAATTGAGTCTAGTAAATGTTTAAGTTCACATACCTTGACATCGATAAAGCCTAGACTGTGTCCTGCATTCGGTAAAAAAGCATCATAAGGTGGCTGAGCAGGGCCACTCAAAATCGTTTTGAAGCCTTCTTGCCTCGGATCATCGCTTCTAGTGTAAAGCTTAATTTCATTCAAACGCTCTTGATCATGACAGATCATCCCCTGTGACCCATGTATTTCCCAACTTAATCCGCACTTTCTTCCCCAGGCCACTCTGCTTACTCTCAAAGTTCCTTTAATGCCACTCTCAAAGTGAGCCAATGCAGTACAAACATCATCATTATCAACAGGTAATGTTTGGCTTGGATTTTGAGGATCAGTTCGCTCTTTGTGAACAGTATCGTAATCTCCCACTAGCCTAGTTATTGAGCTACCAGTCATATAATGAGCCATACTAACCAAATGACACATAACGTCAGCATTTGCACCAGAACCAGAGGCTTCTCTATTCATGCGCCAAGAATGAGGGCGATCTGGATCAGCCTCATTATCAACATCATATATCCCATGAAATCCAATTACTCGGCCTATAGCTCCTTCTTCAATAAGCTCTCTAGCACTTTGAACTGCAGGGTTTTGAGTATAGTTGTAGCCTAGAATAGTTTGAGCCTTACTGGCTTGAGCAGCAGCCAACATAGCTTCAGAATCAGCTAAATTAGTAGACATTGGTTTTTCACACCAAACATGCTTACCAAGCTTGAGTGCAGCCACAGAAATTTCTTTATGAAGCGAATTGGGAACACAGACTGAAATCAACTGTACCTCAGGGTCATTCACAACATCCATCCAATTACTAGTGCACCGAGAGAAACCCATTTCAGTTCTCATTACTTCAGCTCTTTCAGGATTGTAATCACAAATAATCTCTAGTCTAGGTCTTAAGGCATCTCCAAAAACACTTCCTGCAGCTGCATAAGCAATAGAATGGGCTTTGCCCATAAAAGCGGTACCAATAACTCCTACACCAATAGTTTTCATTCTTTTTCCTCTATTTGAATTCCAAATTTATCACAATAACTTTTAATATTTTCATAGCCCATTGTGACATAGGTTAGTGGATGTGCTTTTGCTGGGTCTTGTTCAGCCTCTACAACCACCCATCCATTAAAATTGTTATCACTCACCATTTTAAATAGCTCAGGAAAATTAAAATCACCATCGCCAGGGACTGTATATACCCCATTCAAAACTGAATTTAAAAAACTTGAGTCAGTTTCTAGTGACCGATTTAATATCTCACCTCGAACATCTTTGCAGTGAATATGCATAACCCTTCCACTATGTTTTTTATAAACCTCTAAAGGATCAGCGCCTGCATAAATTAAATGACCAGTATCAAATACCAATCCAAGATCATGGGTCGTCATAGCCATTAACTTGTCTACTTCTTCCTCGACTTGAACTACTGTTCCCATATGATGATGATAAGCAAGCTTCATTCCATGTGACAACGTATATTTGGCCAACTGACTCAACTTATCAGTCCACTCTTCCCATTGTTCATTATCAAGGACAGGGCGTTTTGAAAGCGGCGAACTAATATCTCCATGAACACAAGAGTCCATTTCACAATAAACAATTACCTCGGTCCCCATATCTTTAAGAAGATTCATATGTGGGGTTATTCTCTCTATTTCACCTTCTAAAGAGTCCGCTAATAAGCCTCCACAAAACCAACTAGAAACTACGTCCATGTCATATTTATCAAATAACGGTGTTAATATTGCTGAATCCTTAGGCCATTTTCCTCCTAATTCAAATCCACTAAAACCAGCTTGCTTTCCTTCTTTAAGGCAATGCTCTACAGTAGTATCTTTACCCAGTTCAGGCATATCATCGTTAGTCCATGAAATCGGACTAACACCAAGTTTTACACTCATCTTAATTCTCCAAATTATTGTTAATATTGTTTAATTAGTAAATCTAATTTTCTGATGCTCCAAAAGCTTTAAGCTAAAGTTTTCTAGATTAACCAAATCTAGAAGTGATTGCTTAGTTAGTTCAAACATAGTCATTCCCTGCAACTTAGAATTTGAATTTTTATCATTATCAAGATTTGTAGGGAACGCATAACCGTCTGTTGCACACACAAGGACATTCTCAATTAGTTTTTCTGAAAGAGTTTTATTAATTGAATGCTCCAGCAATAAAGGATAAATTCGGTTAATGATTTTTAAATAATCTATTCTCTCCATAGTCTTTCCAAAAGGCGATGAAATTTGCAAAAGATTACCAATTCTATGAAAGTCTTTTGTAGTGTTGGACCCTGCTCCATGTAATAAAGCAGGATTAAAAAAAATGCCGTCGCCTTTATTCATTTGATTTTGAACTGCATTGTCATTAAAAAAGTCAGTACATGCATTATCTCTCCAGGCAAGGTAACCCAGTTCATATTGCTGTGAATATGGCAAAACCATGGTTGGTCCGGACGCTAATGGCATATCAGTATGAGCAACCCCACCTTGAAGAGTTAAGTAGTTTGAAAGGCGATGAGCTGAAATAGGAAAGAGTTCAACAACTTGGTTTTCTTGAAAGCCTAAATGATAATCACGATGTGGTTTTTGCATTTCACCACCAGGCCTTACAATATTAACTTGTGCAGTCATTTGAGAATTTGGCCCACACCAGGATTCTGCAACTAACTTTAAGAGGTTGTTTGAATAGTAACTAATAAATGCGTTAGGATCCTCTAAAGCAACTTTTTGAAAGGCATTCCAGATTCTTGTATTTGTTCCAGAGGCAAAATGATCATTACTAGTGTTACCTTCGCTTTCAACGATTTTTTCAAAGATATTATTACTCTGATCAATTGCATCATGCCTATAAAGATTTCGAATAACAAAAACACCAGGACCTCCTTCCAAAACCTGATGCAGCTCTGTTTTTAATCTTAATTCATTTTCTGAATCGCCAATAAATGTCTCAAGGTAATTTGCATCATAAATAACAACATTATTTGAAACTGAATCAGCAAAGGGATAATCCTCTTGAAGAGTTTTTTGAGAACAGATTTTAGCTAAATCATCATAATCAATATCAGATTGACTGAAGTAAACTTGTTGATTTGTTTTAACTACTTCTTCTTTCATTTCTAGTATGGCTGTTTTGTTTTAGATTCCTTATATGAACTAAGAATTTGTTCACTTTTTTCATTTGAAGATACCTCAGGCACAGCTACCTCCCACCAACAACCGCCCTCAGGACTAATTTTATGAGAGTCAGTAACCAGACTAATAACATAAGATTTAGTTGATGATCTAGCGCGATTTAGTGCAGCAGCTAAATCATCAATATTTTCAACATGCTCTGAGTTTGCTCCGAGAGACTGTGCATGCATTGCAAAATTAATTTCTGGATGCCCATCATCGATACTCTTACAATCCTTCAATAAATTATTAAATGAGGTATTTCCAGTTGCATTTTGCAGTCGATTGATACATGAAAAACCTCTATTATCAAGGATGACAGCAATAATTTTGTGGCCCAACATGATGCTGGTTGCTAGCTCTGAATTAAGCATTAAATATGATCCATCACCCACAAGTACAATGACTTCACGATCTGGCTCTGCCATTTTTACGCCCAGTCCTCCAGCTATCTCATACCCCATACAGGAAAATCCGTATTCAGAGTGGTACCCTCCAGTTTGTTCAGTTCTCCAAAGCTTGTGAAGCTCTCCAGGCAAACTCCCAGCCGCACAAACCACAATGTCACTTGCTTCACCATTTCGCTTAACTTCGCCAAGTACTTGTGCATCTGTTGGTAAACTGCCCTCGGCAGCGGAAGAGCTATTAATTGATGTAATGTCATCATAATAGTTATTCCAATTTGAGGCTTCTGCTTCTGCTTCTTTAAACCAGTTGTCAGATACCTTCCATTCATTAAGACATTCATCTAAATTACTGATTCCTAACTTTGCATCCCCCCACAAAGAAAAAGCATTGTGCTTGATCGTATCAAATCTAGCAACATTAAGTTGTATAAGTGTTTTGTCAGAAAATAACGCCCTTGATCCCGATATAAAATCATTGAGTCTTGTGCCTATAGCTAAGACCGTATCGGCTTCTCTTGCTAAATTATTAGCTGCACTTGATCCAGTCACACCAATTGCACCAACATAACCTGGGTGGTCCCATGTCACTGCGCCTTTCCCGGCAGATGTCTCTGCAACTGGAATTTGATATTTTTTAGAAAATGCTTTGAGCACATCACAAGCTTTAGCATAATGAACTCCACCACCAGCAATGATTAGAGGCTTTTTTGAGTTTTTTAAAATGTCAACTGCACGATTTAACTCATCATCATCAACTTTTATCTTGCGAATTTTATGTGTTCGCTTTTTGAAAAAAGCTTCAGGATAGTCAAACGCTTCTGCCTGAACATCTTGAGGCAATGAGAGAGTAACTGGGCCACAATTTTCAGGATCTAGTAATGTTTGAATTGCAACAGGCAGGCTGTTAATTATTTGCTCAGGCCTCATGATTCGGTCAAAGTATCTGCTGACTGGCCTAAAACAGTCATTCACGCTTACTGTGGGGTCAGAAAAATCTTCTAACTGCTGAAGGACAGGGTCTGGCGTTCTACTTGCAAAGTAATCTCCTGGCAAAAGTAAAACGGGCAATCGATTAACGTGAGCGAGTGCAGCTGCTGTAACCATATTGGTTGCCCCAGGGCCGATTGAGCTTGTACACGCCATCATTCTTTGACGGTTATTAGCCTTAGCATAGGCAATTGCAGAATGGACCATACCTTGCTCACTATGTCCTCGATATGTTGGCAGCTTGTCTTGACATTCATTAAGGGCTTGCCCAATTCCTGCTACATTTCCATGCCCAAAAATAGCAAACACACCGGCAAATATTGGCTGAATACCTTCCTCTGTTTCAATAAATTGGGACGATAAGTATTTAACTATAGCCTGAGTCATTGTTAGTCTAATAGTTTTCATTTTTATATTTCCTCTTTATATTTTTTCCAAGATTGAATCAATTCATTGTAATTAGTTGATACAGAATCAACTAACTCTTGATCGCTTATTTTATGTTGCATCCAAAGTTTAGCTGGCTCATAAAAAATAGTTCGGCCCACTGTAAAGCCCTTACAAATATTATATTTTGCCGCCACACTAAATGATTCTCTAACAGTATCGATTGGCGCAGAGAGACCTAATAATAATACACCTTGGCAATGAGGATCATATGAATTTATAACATCACTTACCTGAACCCAAGATTTATCCTTAAGAGCTGGCAATTTCCACCAGTCAGGCTTAATTTCTAGGTCATAAAATCGCTTTAAAACGGTTGGAATTATTTCTTCATCCATTTCGTATTCTGAAGGAGGAATAACCTCAAGTAACAATTGATGTCCACTTTGAATACAAGCAAAATAGAGCTCTTTAACTTTTTGTTCTTGCTTAGTTTTGAGCTCATCTGAGTCATCTGGGTGGTAATAAAATAAGCACTTAACAACGTGTGATAGAGGCCATGACTGCAACTTTGAACCAATAGACTGCTGGCCTTCAAACTTTAAAGGTCGTGATCCTGGCAGCTCTACAGGTCTTCCAATCCACCATGCTTTTTCAGCAATTGAATTCAGGGCATCTTCACCATAAGTATCGTCAATTAATACACCAATATTTTTTTCTGGAATATTTAATTTTTCTATAGTGTTTTCAACTGATCTAATAAATAGTTTTTTAAGTTCTGTAATTTTGCTTAAACCCTCTCCATACATTTCTGCAAGGTCAGCAAGTTGTTTTCGATGATCAAAAGCAAATCCAAAAATTTCTTGCTCTTCTTTGCTTCTAAAACTCACTCTGTGGAGATGATTTAAGGTTATGTCTGATGTTGGGTCTGGAATATTGGCTGCATTTTCAATGTAGTAAAGTAACTCATTTTCTCCAGGAATTGCTGGAGCGCAGCCGTGACGTGACACAACCAATGCGCCAGACGCGTTAGCATAATTAGCACTTTTTTCGAGACTCTCACCTCGAAGATATCCTCGTAAAAAGCCTGACATGAATGCATCACCCGCACCCAAAACATTAAGAATATCGACAGGATTTCCTTTGACAACATTGAAATCATTGATGCTATTAGGAATGTTACTAGTAATAACAGTACATCCTAATGGGCCAAGTTTAAGAACAATAATTGAATTACTAAGCTCACGTATCTTGCTCAATGCAGTAATGGTATCTTCACTACCTCCAGCAATGTGAATTTCTTCTTCAGTTCCAACAATCACATCACAATATGGAAGAATCGTTTGTAAATGGAGACTGACATCATTACTCGCAACAAATCGAGATTCTCCATCTCCCAATTCAGTAAGCCCCCAAAGAACAGGTCGATAATCAATATCAATAATGACCTGGGTATCAGATTCTTTTGCATACTCGATTGCTTTCATGCTTGTTTGATAAGTTTTATCAGATGAAAAGTGAGTTCCTGTAATGAGTAATGCTCTACTGCTCGCAATAAACTCTTTTGTAAAGTCTTCTTCACTGATAGCCATATCAGCACAGTCTTTACGATAGAAAATTAGTGGGAAGGTTTCTTTGTCTTGAATGCCAAGGACAACTAATCCAGTTAGTCGCTCTTTATCAGTAATGACATGGGACGTATCTACGCCAACACTTTCAAGTTCGTTGCGAACAAAACGGCCCATATGCTCGTTACCCACTCGAGTAAGCATTGCTGAGCTTAAGCCCAGTTTAGAGCAGCCATAAGCAATGTTTGCAGAAGAGCCTCCCAGATATTTGGCAAAACTCCCCATATTTTCTAATGAGGATCCAATCTGTTGACCGTAAAAATCAACAGCAGCTCTCCCTAAACAAATAATGTCAATTGTTTTCATTATTTATTTAGCATCCATTCATGATCAGGATGGTTTTTAAAAATCCATTGTCTTTTAGGGCCTGCCATGACATTCAAATAATATGAATCATATCCATGAGGAACCCCAACTGGATGGTAGCCTTTTGGAACAAGAACAACACACTTATCTTCAACTGCCATCGTTTCATCAATTGAAAGGTCGTCTGTGTAAACCCTCTGGAAAGCAAACCCTTGGGGTGGGTTAATCCGATGATAGTATGTTTCTTCTAGATATGTTTCGACTGGAATGTTATCTGAATCATGTTTGTGAGGTGGATAGCTTGACCAATTTCCTGAAGGGGTTTTGACCTCAACAACAAGAAGACTGTCAGCCTTTTCTTTCTCAGGAAGTATGTTACATATAAATCTAGTGTTGCTTCCCTCACCACGAACCTCACTATCCATGTCATCAGGCTTAATATGTCGGGCTGGAAAATTACCAAATCCAGGTGCAACTGCTATTGCTAATTCCAATTTAGTTAAAGCGGTGACTTTAATTTGTTTGTTGTTAGGAACATATATAGCATGAGGGTTTAAGTCATCAAAAACGCTCATTCTCTCGCCAATGTTCAAGAACTCTTCATCATCAACAATGATGTTTGCCAGTCCAGACAGAATGACCAAGCATGATTCATTTTCTTGATCCTTCCAATCAAGAATCTCCTTCTCGTTTAGGTCATGAGCCTCAAAACCAACATAATCCCAATTAGCTGATTTTGGTGTAATTTTTTGATAGCAACTATCTTTACTATGCTTTGGTCGACTTAATAATGACATTTAATTTCCTTGTTGATGATAGCCAATTGAAATACATATTGCTTGAACTAAACACATCGTTGCCCCTAAGGACCTAAATGTATGAATTTCAGCTTCGTGAATACTAAATAAAAAATCCGCAAGATGTGCAATTGGATTTAGCTCAGTATCAGTTAAAAGAATTACCTTTGAGTTAGCTTTCTTAGCAGTCTTTACGGCTTGAGTAGTATTTTCATTGTATGGATTATAAGTTATAGCAATAAATACTGTTTTTTCATCAAGCCAATTTGATAAGTTTTCTACTTCATTTGTATCATTAGTGATTCGGCACCTTATACCAAGATTATTTAACATATAGTAGAAATAATTGGCTACTGGTTGTGCTCTATTTGTGCCACATAATATAACTTCACTTGCCTCACATAGTGCCAAAACTGAATCTTCTATTAAATCAATATCAGTATTTTCAGCAAGCAGTTGAGTTGCAGCAACATTTCGTTTTGTAATATCATAAAAGATGTTGGAAGAGTCCGTAGCAGTGTCACTTTCAGTGATATTTTTTACATCGGTAATCCGCTGCTTATAGTTAATTGCACGCTCTGAAATCCTTACTTTAAATAAAGCTTGTATCTCAGCAAAACCACTAAAACCAAAGTGTTTAGCAAAACGAACTAATGTAGATGGATAAACACCTATATCTCTAGCAATGACTGCAAGTGTATTTATAGCTAGGTTTTGTGGCTGATCAATAATATAAAAAGCAATCAACTTCATTTTCTTGCTCAATAAAGGATAACTTTCTTGTATTAAATTATTTAATTCATTAATATTAGAGGCACTCATTCAATTGCTTATTGTAAATTTTCTGGCAGGCCAGATTTAAGAGATCTTTTTGCTGCTTCAGCGATTCTTAATGCAAGAACTCCATCAGAAATATCTACACTTGGCTTTACACCTAAATGATAGGATTCCATGAAATGAAGGAGCTCATTATGGTATGCCTTTTCATAGCGCTCTAAAAAAAAATGCTTAGCTTTAGATTGATTAATACCATCAGCATTACTAAGAACCACTTTATCTTCTAACTCATTCTTAACCTGTAGCATACCTTTTTCACCAAAAGCCTCAATTCTTTGGTCATAACCAAAGGAAGCTTGGCGACCATTAAGAATAGTGACTATTGCACCTTTTTTCATATTCATTATGACACTTGCAGTATCTACATCGCTTGCCTTTTTAATATCTTCATTATTGGCAGCCGCTGAAACATAGATGCTATCTGGAGTGTCATCTAAAATCCAACAGGCCATATCAAAATCATGAATCATCATGTCATGAAATAACCCACCAGAACTTTGAATATAATCTATTGGAGGTGGCGCAGGGTCGTGAGAGGTAATTACTAATGATTGAACAGAGCCAATTAAATTAGAATCTACTTTACTTTTTAAGCTTGCCATATTGGGATCAAATCTTCTATTAAATCCGAGCATGCAGACAATACCGCTCTGCTCTACCAATTTTGCACAAGATTCGGCTCTTTCAAGACTAAGATCTATTGGTTTTTCACAAAAAACAGGCTTTCCAACTTCAGAACACTTTTCTATTAAATCAGCATGAGTTGCTGTACTACTTGCAATAATATAAGCATCAATATCTATATTACTAAAAGCTTCATTAATATTTAGAACTTTAGCACTATATTCTTTTGCCAATGACTCAGCAGCTGATTCATTAACATCTACTACTGAATGAAGAATTGCATTTTTTTCACTAGCAATTGCAATTGCATGAACAATTCCAATTCTACCTGCCCCGATTAAACATATATTCATGATGCATTCCTATTTTTTTAG
>ERZ651776.609-NODE-609-length-48810-cov-7.194796_pt1 | contig 48810 bp, 21 predicted proteins | sample MGYA00514761_ERZ651776 | MGnify/ENA metagenome assembly ERZ651776
CGCGTCGAGCAAGGTATCGCAGCACTCGAACGCGGCTTTGCGGAGCTCCAGGCCGTCGTCCACGGTGTGCTTGAAAGGTCCGAGGTCGACGATTCGTACCAAGGATTTGTCAATCGCCGTCTGCTCGAAAACGGCGGGTAAAGCGTCTGGTAAGATGGGCCTGGCGAGGGTAGGGTTGGCGTGAGCCGCCGCGCTGAGCGTCTGCACCGCCGCGCGTCGCACGTCCAAGTCATCGTCCCTACACGGAATCGAACCCACGAACGCCGGGAGCACGCCGGCGACCACACTGAGCGCCCCATCGTCACCGGCGCCCAGCGACAGCACGGCGTACTTCACCGCTAAGACGGCGGTGGCGCGCGTCTTGGCGTCGCCGCCGGTCACCTTCTCCGCGAGCCTCGGCACGAGCGATTCGGCGTCGTTGACCGCCAACAGGCCGAGGCACTCGGCCACGACGTTACGCACGCCCTCATCTTCGCTGCCCGCGTTGGCGAACAGAATATCGAGCGTACGATCGGCATCCGCCGTGCGATCCACCCCACCGTTGCGAATCACCTCTCGGAGGGATAGGAAGAGCGAGTACTGGTGCTTGTGCGACTCGTTGGACACGTGGCCTAATATGATTGGCAGGAACTTGGCCCGGCCTCCCGTCGCGACCCCGCCGAGTGCCACGGACGCCGCGGACTTGAGCTCCTCGCCCGGGACGTCCAGCGCGCCGAGCAGCGCGGCTTCGATACCGGCCACCGCCGATAAATCCGCAGCCTTGCCCAACTCCCCGAGGCAAAACAGCGCCAGGAGGTCTTTTTCCGATATACTCGCGGGGTCCCCGAGCTGCGCCACGAGGGACGACGCGGTCGATGCGGTGTGCTTCGCGTCACCGACACCCGCGCAGACGGCGGCGACGCAGACGGCCGCGGTGCGACCCGCCGTCGCCGCGGCTTCCCCCGTGTTTGAACCGTCACCGCTTCCCATCAGCCGCGCCAACAAGTCGTCGGAGGACGCGCCGGCGACGGAGAGCTTCGCGGACACGAGCGCGGTGAAGAAGGACGTGAGCGCGTGGAGCGCGTGCGACTGCATCAGCGGCGAGCGCACCAGCTCCAGCGCCGCGGGGAGCGTTTTTTCACAAACCGCGGAACACGCGTTCGCGAAGGGTTTATTACCCTTGGATGAGACGGCGGACGCGGAGAGGGACAGAGCGGCGGACGCGAGCGCCAAGTCCCCGTCGCTCACGAGCGCCGACGCCTCCTCCACCGCGGCGGTCACCTCGGCATCGCTCAGGGACCCGGCGTGCTTCGATACCAGCGCATCCAGCGCGAAAAGGCTCGCCTGGCGAAGCGGCCTGTTCGTCTTGCGAAGAAAACCGGCCAACTCGACAGTCGCCGCCGCGGCGGACTCGCCCATCGGAGGGTTGAGCTCCGACGTGGCCACCGCGCCGATAGCCTTGACCGCGGCGAGCCTCGTGATCTCATTCTTGAGCCTGTCCAGGAGCAGCTTAAGGCACCGGGGCAAGTCGGCACCCATGGCGTCCCCGAGCATCGCCGCCGTCGACCCCGCGCACGCGATGGCGGCGTCCTTAACCTCCTGATCCTGGTCCGTCGCGCCCACTCTGCTCAGCGCCGCGTTGGAAAGCGCCGCCGCGTGTGCGGGAACAGCGGACGCGACGACGGGCACGAGCGCCCTGCACGCGCGCAAAGCCTCGGCGGCCACCTTGTAGTACTTGTCATCCGCGGCGGCGAAGATTTGCGGCGCGAGCGCGTCGACGTGCGGCGCGGTGGACGCGGCGTCGTGGGATTCAAAAATCAACCGCGACAGCGCCAGCGCCTCGACCCTCAGCGCGCTGCCCCCTTGGGGCACACCGCCCGCGAGCACCTTGGCGAGCGCGGGGACCACGAACCCCAAGGACGATTCGAGCGATGCCGGAACTCGCGCGGCGATCTCACGCGCCAACTCGAGCGCCGCGGTTTTGACCTTGGCGCCCGCGCGTTTATCTACGAGTCGGCTGATGGATGCTTTAGCGACGGCCGGCACAGCTGTGCGCACGGCATCGTCAAGCCCGCTCCCAACGCCCGCCCTGGAGCACGTGCGCAGAATATCTTCCAGCGCGGCGAACAGGTCGAGCTTGACGCTCTCCTCGCGCTCGCGTCTCAGCCGCGTGAGCAGTCGTTCGACGGTTGAGTCGAAATCGGATTCGAGCGCCGCGGGCGAAGATCGCGCCACCGCGGCGACTGTCTTGACCGCGGCCCGTCGGATCTTCCAGCTCGCGTCGTCCTCGTCGTCGCTGTACTCCTCGTCGCCGTACTCGTCGTCCTCGTCCTCCATGTCCTCGTCCGACGCGTCACCGTTCATGTGACCCGTCTCGTCGTCGTCGCCGTCGTCCATGTCGTCGTCGCAGTTGGGGTCGTAGGAGAGGAGGTCAAGCGCGAGCGCCTTGACGCGCGGGAGGTGCCCCGCCGCCTCGCCCGGGCACCGCGCCGCGAACGACTCGAGCGCCTGCAGGCACGCCTCCCGCGTCGGCTCCTCCTCCTCGGACGCGGACCGTTCGCAGAGGTCGCACACGGCGGGGGTGGACGCGGCGATCTTTTTGGCGAAATCGAATCCACCGCCGGATCTCGCCAACGCGCCCAGGAGCCACACCCACAGCGCATCGTCCCCTTTACCCAGCTCGTTCACGACGTCGGTGACCGTGCTGGACGCCATGGCGTCGGTGAAGGACGCGGCGAGGGTGGCGAGGCACTGCGCGGCGCGTTTCTTGGACTTGCCGTCGCCTCGGAGGTACGACAGCAAGGCGTCCCTCGTGGCGGCGTGATGCGGCGCCATGAGCCGGCCGTGCGCCGCGGCCGCGGCGCGGAGGATGTCGAGGCAGTCGCCCGTGACTGTGGACTCGGTGGATTGTTGCCCCGCGAAGAACGCCACGAGCTTGGGCGCGAGTGACGCGACGATCCGAGCGGAAGCCGGATGTTCTCCCAGCTCTGCGACGAGGGACTTGAGCCCGATGACCCCCGCGTCCCGTTTCTGCGCGTCGGATTTGGCGGTCATGGCGAGCTTGACGCAGAGCGCGTCGATGACCGTCTCCGCCGTCTTCTCGCTCGCGCCCTTGACCAGCGGCGGGATGCACTTGACCGCCAGGGATGAGACGTCCGCGGACTGATCGTCGAGTTGCTTGAGGACCACGTCGGTGACCTTCTTCTCCACGTCGGGGGTGGCGCGGAAGGTGTCCTTGGACAGCTCCGCGAGCAGGTCGGACGTGCCCATGTACCGAAAGTCTGCGTATTGATGGACGGTGCGTGGTGAGTGGCGGCGCGAGGGAAGGTCAGATGAACGATTCGAGATCCGAAGGGGCGTTCGTCGTGGGATCGGGAAGCGTCAGATCTGACGTCCTTGGGGCGGACGAACGACGGGCATCGAAACGGGTCGGGACGATGCGCACCTTTGTCATGGCTCGTTATCTTCTCGAGTATCGCCCCGAGCGCCGCCGAGCCGGACATCGTTCCCTCGCTCGCTCTTTCGATCCGCGCGCGGCGTTATGGCCGATCGCGGGCACATTGAGAGGCACCTTTTCCGGCTCGAGTCCTCCACTCGTCTCAATGCAATGTTAGTTCGTGCGCGGGGGCAGAGTTGAGGCCGCCCAGCCGCGGAGAGATGGATGACCCGGATCCAGACGGGTGGGATCTCAGCGATGACGACGACGGCCCCGCTGATGCCCCCGCGGCGCCGGCGGCGGGCGGCGACGAGCGTCAGGGCGATGAGGACGTCTCAGACGAGCGTCAGGGCGATGAGGACGTCTCAGCGGCACAGGAGGAACGCGACGGCCAGAGGATCCCCGGCCAGAGGATAGACATCTTCGGCAACCCGTGGTCGGGTGACGAGGAAGACGGCGACGGCGACGACGACGGCGACGATGAGGACGATGAGGACGAAGACGACTCCCATCATCACGGCGGCTGGAGCGACTTCAGCATCAAGACCCCGTGGGAACGCATGGTCCACAACATCGAATCCGCCGTCCGCCGCTGGCTCCGGCTCACCGACGAGGATCTCGCGGCGCAGTCGAGCCGCTGCGCCAGGCCGGAACACGGCGGCCGGGATCTTCGATGCCTCCGCACCCTGATCCACCACAAGATGGACCACTTCCGACCCGATCCCTACGCCGTCATCCTCTACTACCCCAAGCACTCGCCCCCAAACGTCAAGAAGAAGGATGCCATCAAAGGACGATCCAACGTCGAGGACGAAGCGACTACTACCACAGCCGCCGACAAAGACGAAGACGCGGACGACGATGCATCGAAGGAGTGCTTGAAAAGAGATTTAACGAACGTTTCGGTTTTAATAACCGGCGCGAACGGAGGGATAGGGTTTGCCACCGCAGTCGCATTGGCGAGAAGAAACGCGACCGTGCACCTCCTGTGTCGATCCATGCAGCGAGGCGAGAAAGCGGTGAAGGAGATTCTGGACGCGGTGGCGAGAGAGCGAGGCGGCGGAGGAGGAGGAAGACCAATGCCGCAGTGTAATTTGCATTTACACGTCTGCGACGTCGGCTCGAACGTGGAAGTGCGCGCGTTTGTGGAGGAGTTTACGAGATCTGGGCATCAATTGCACGTGTTGGTGAACAACGCGGCGACGTTGAGCACTTCGGAGGCGATCGAGAGAAGCGTGGACGGGTACGAGACTTCTTTCGCGGTGAATACGCTCGGTACGCACTTGCTGACGAGCTCGTTGCGACCGGTTTTAGGGAGGACGAGCGAGTCGCAGAGAAATAGCAGCGTCAGCGGGAGGAATGGTGGGTATTTTGGAAGCATGAGTGCGAACGGAGGAGGAGGGGACGGCGGGAGTCCGGGGTCTATTTTGTTAGACGGCGAAAGCGGGAAACTAAACGCGTTGACGTACGTGCCGAGAGTGATCACGGTATCGTCGGCGGGAATGTTAGCGGAAGAGTTGGTGATTGACGATTTAGAATACACGAAACCGAAAAAGTATTCGGGCGTATCGCAATACGCGCGAGATAAGAGACGTCAGGTGGCCTTGACCGAAAGATGGGCGCGACTGGAAGCGGAGAAGAAACTGCCCGGAAGTTGGTCGCCGGAGAAGGAAGTCGCGAAAAGTAAAAAGGATACTAGAAAGGAAGTTAATAACGATAATCGCAGCAATAGCAGCAGCAAAAAAGGAGACGCGGTAAAGCGCGTCCCGGATATCGTGTACGTTTCCATGCACCCGGGCTGGGTGGACACGCCCGGCTTGCGTTCCTCGTTACCTGGATTTTACAACTCCATGAAAGGCAAACTTCGAACACCGGAACAAGGCGCGGATACGATCGTGTATTTGATCTGCCTAGAAGCCGCGAAACTGGAACCTGGTGCGTTTTACTTCGACCGAAAACCAACCGCGAAACACATCAAGATGGGATTCACGCAATACTCGGAAAAAGACGTGGAAAAATTGGCGAAGAAGTTGGACGCCATGGCGTGCGAAGCGAGCGTGCACGGCAGCTTTCGCAACGGAAGAAATTTTCATCAAACGCACGCCGCAGGTGAATGGCGACCGAAGAAATCATCTGATTCTCGTAGCAAAAATAGCGATGGCGTTGGAATCGCGGGTGGGAGAACGAGAAACGGCGTCGGCGCGGACGGCGAGGACACTAGCAACAACGAAAACAAAAACAAGAACAACAAAATAACCAACCAACTCTTTCGCCCGAGATCCATCGGCGACGACTTTGAAGGGTTGGACGGCGACGACTCAATTGAGAACGAAGTATTCACGCCCAGGAAATGGCACGGATTTAACATTCGATGACAGCATGATATTCTTTCTATTAGCGCTCTTTTTGTACATATAATAATCAGACTACTACTGCATGTGTAATTCTTCTTGGTTTACAACATTATTCGCGCTATTTCTGCTACTACTTCATTCTTTTCTACATCAATACATTGTTTTTTTATTCACCGAAGGATTCGGTAAAAGCATCTTGCGATGCATCTTTTGGTGCGTCTTTAGTGGTTGTTCCGTCGCGTCTCTTCTCTTGCCGAGCTCGGCGAGCTTCTGCGCGCGTTCTCGTTCGTTCCCGAGCAACGAATACTTACTGAACCACTCGTCCAACTCGTCGCCGTCCGTGGATTGGTTCAATCGGTCTTGCTCGTCCTCGAAATCGTACCGATGGTGGCCCATGTACGCCTCGGTGACTGGCGCTGCTTCTGTCGTTGGCACCGTTGATGCTTCTTCAGTCGCGACTGGCGTAACTGCTTCTGTCGTTGGTACCGTTGATGCTTCTTCAGTCGCGACTGGCGTAACTGCTTCTGTCGTTGGCACCGTTGATGCTTCTTCAGTCGCAACTGGCGTAACTGCTGCTGCAGCGGCGGTTTCTTCTTCCGTCGTTGCTACTGCCGGAGTAGCCGCGGTAGCGACGACGGTTGTCGTCGCCGCCGGCGTGGCAGCCACGGGCACCGCCGTAGCCGCAGTGGCTGTTGCATTTGCGGTAGTAGCAGATGGGGGTACGGTCGTCGACACCGCCGCATCGTGCGCTGCATTTGAATACTGATCAATCTCACTCTTCACCTCGTTGTACTTTTCCAACACCGGCGTCAAACCTGTCGCATCTAAAATCTTCGTTTCCGTTTCGTTCAACGTCTTGTGAACCTTTTCCTCTAGCGTGTCCAAACCGACCGCGTGCTTTGCGTACGCTTCCGCGCCAGTGATTAAGTTTTCGCGCTCGAGTTCCATTTCTTGTTCCATCTCTCTCTTCTCGTTAATCGTTGCCGTGATTTCGGCGTCGACGATATCGTTGATGATGAAAAACGCCGACATGACGAACATGTATAATGAACCTACGATTAAGACGACAAATGTGACTTTCTTGACCATATCGGGGCCCATGATTAACGCCAACGACCCGAGCGGGTTTAGTAAACTCAAATGCGCTCGATCAGGTTCCTTCAACTCTGGATCTCGATTCGGCAAATCTCTCGCTTTACCAACCGGTCTCTCTTCCGCTTGCTTTCGAGGCAACAAGGTGATCATAATCTCGACTTCCCCTTGAGACTCACCCGGTAACGTCGGATGGAACATCTTCAACCACTTGCCTTGCATAGGGCCGTCCATCATGCTTTTGAACGGGTTCAGAGAAAACGGTTCTTCGTTCGCGTCGTATTTGTGTTCGATGACGCACTCTGGCGACATCTCGCCAAACGTCGAAACATTTCGGATCAACTGTTTACACATTTTCGATAAGTTTATCTTGTTTTCGCCGATGTTATCATCGCCGGAGATCAAATCTTTATCGTACGCGGAAACTCTCAAGGCAATGCGATTACACGGTAACGTCAACTGAAAAATGTTTCTGTAATTGAACGAACCGACGCCGTCTCTGGCAAACCAGTGAATGTCCGTGGATTGCGTTTCTGTGAATCGAGAAGAAGTTCGATCGAGACCGATAACATTCAACTTGAAATACAAATCGTTCTTTCCACCGACGTCTTTGTTCACCATATTTCGCGCTTTAAACACACAGACGCGCATTTCGACTTCAACCACGGGTGGCGGTTGAATCACCAACGCTTTCGGAATGTTGTCGTGACCGTCGTGGATTTCGACGATGATTTCGAGCTCGCCGAAACCGGCGTTGCCGTGTTTGTCCAACAGTTGTTTGATTTCCAGAGGAGGCCTATCGCCCATCTCCGTGTTCCATCGCTCAGAGAGTAATCGCGCTTCCACGTCGACCAAACATTGTCCGAGAAAAACATCCGAGGAATACTTTTCGTAATCGAAAACGTCAAATTTCAAAAGACCGTTACCGGGTAATTCCGTTTTGTACTCGAAGGTTTTGTAAAACCACGGCGTGCACGTGCGATCGATTCTCTCCTTCGAATTGCCAAACTTAATATTCGTACCTGGGACGGAAACCACTAAGTACGGATCGCACAAGCCGGATTGATCTATTGGTCGTAAATCTTTCCCTCTGATGACGTACGCTCTCACGGTTACCGGTCGCGGTTGTTCGCCCATCATCGGTTGGTTGTCGTTGAGATAACCGCCGGCTTGCTTTTGGATTCTGAGAAACTCTTCTTCGCTTATTGTCGCCGTGGTCTTGTCCGGCGTCCAGAGAGTGTTTTGCATGATGGCGGCATTTTTGGCTTTCTTCGCCGCCACCGCCGGCTTATCTTTCTTCGGGTTACCGAGGTAATCGAGTTTGAGAATCTCTGGTGGGCCGTGAATGTACTCGTGCTCTTCTTCGGAAGAGCCGAAATACTTTCGTCTCAATTCCGACACCGAGTAGCAAAACTTGACGTAACCTCCGACCTCTCGCTTCGACGAGTTATCTTCGAAACCTTCGGCGCGGTAGATCGGAACGTTGGTCATCGCCACGTCGCCGAGCTCTTCCTCTAAAGTACCGATTGGTAAGAGCATGCGGTCGTTCATCCACTCTGGAACGTTACCGGAACCGTCGTCGAAAGTGGCCACTTTCTTCTGCTTCTTCTTAGATCGGTTCAATTCTTCATCGTCTTCGTTACTAGCTTTTGCCTCGAGCGCCGCCGCCGCCGCCGCCGCCGCGGCCTCCTCCTCTTCGACCTTCTCCTGCTCTTCTTGCAAGCGCTTGTTCAACTCGTTCTCATCCACAGCGTTCATATCGCCATCGACAGACTCTGGTTCGCTGTCTGTGGCTGCACCGGAGCCATCCAAAGTTCCCGAATCCGACGAGCCCTGATCTGAGGACGACGACTCTCCGTACTCTCTTCCTTCCGTGAGCGTTTTCATCCGTCTCGATTTTGATTTCGTAAACCTCGACATCATGTCATCAATTTCGTGTTGAGCGTTAGCGTATTGCGACTGCGTTTTATATGAATCTACGCCATCGCGCAACATTTGGCGTTGTCGACGAGTTTCTTCTTTGCGTTTTTTGAAGTCTGCTTTTCGCGATTTGCGCATTTGACGTAAAGATTTGCCTTCGCTCCTCGATTCCTCAACGTTCGTCGCATTCGCCGCGAATTGCTCGGCTTCGTACCGTTGCGAGATGGATCGACTCAACGCTTTTCGCTTCTGCTTCGAGGATAAAAATTTAGTCGCCGTAGTTGGATTCGTGCGATTGGTACCGCCGTAACCGCTCTCGATATCGAATTGCTGCTGCTGTCTTGCCGACGCCGCCGGCGGACCGGAGGAGCCGCCGACGCCGACGCCGCCTAAAAACTTGGAAAGGACTGATTTCCCAGCTGAACTTCTCACCTCTTCGTTATGTCTCAAACGTTCCCGTAAAACCTCTTCTCTAGCTCTCGCGACGTAATCCGAGGACGCATCTGTCATCGTATTTGATTGCGAAACCAGCGTCGCAGTGCCGTCGTCGATGTCGAACGAGTAGTCCGAGATTGTTTCGTCTCTGAGGATTTCCAGCAACTTTTCCCGTTCGTCTGCGGTGGTACCTTTTCGCTTGACCGAGACTAAGTTCGAGCCTTTCTTCTCGAGTAACGCGAGCTCGTCTCGTCGCAGGAAAACTTGTTGCTCGCCAGTTCCGATTAAGCGTTTTATCGGGCGAGCGTCGATGACTCGAATGGATAACGAGGTATAAATCTTCGTTAGTCTCGGTACTAAACCTCTCAACGTTAACGTTTGCCCGTTGAAGTTTGCGTTCGGACCGTTCGGTAAATTCCTGAACGCGCTCGATTTCACGTGTTCCGTGGAACCTTCGAACAACGGAACGCATCCGGTCAACTCAAATTCAACCTTAGGCATGTGCGCTGCAAATTGCTTATACGGCAACAAACCTCTGACGCCCATCAAGCACACGCTCACTTCCACCGCTTCGAAACCAAAATAATCTTTGATTTGTCTCGTGGCTACGTGTTCGAGTCGCGGTTTCACATTTTCCCACTGGACTTTGATTTGCGGACCTAAAACGAAGTTCGCCACGCCCATGATTGGCAACGGCAACACCTCGTAGTGCATGAGCAACTCGCCACCGTTAGCGTTCAAATCGGAGCTGTTCGGGTTCAGTTTCACCATTTCGTACCATTCCGGAGAAGGATGTTTATCTTCTGCCGCGTGTTGCACGTGTTCCAAGACTTCATCGTATCGATCGGGTTTGTTGGGATCGAGCGAAAAGTCGCTAAAGAAGGACACCGAGGACGCTAGACCGGAATAGCCGCCTAAAGATCCAGCGTTTTTCGCGCGCATTTCGGACGGGTGTAACAACGGTACCATCAAAACCGATAACGGATCGATATCGGCGCCTGAGATGAGCGTCTCTTCGTCTTCGTCGAAAACTAAGATGGTCATCGCGGGCGCTGCCCACCACGCGATGCCTTCGAGACCTTGTAATCCCCCGCCTTTTCTACCTCCTCCGGATTTGTTGGCTTTGTTCATTTTCCGATAGTCTTTCATTCGTTTCTTGAGCAATTTGGATTCAAGCTTGTCTTCGTCCGAGGAGGAATCGTCGTCGTCGTCGTCCGAATCCGAGTCTGAATCCGAGTCTGAATCAGAATCCGATCTGGTGGGATCAATCGCTGTCGGTGGCAACAGCGGCAACTCAATCTCCACGAATAAGTCCCGAAACCAAGACGGCGAGACGGTACTTTTGAGCGTTTGCGTTTGAACAACTGCTCGACCACACCGAACGACCGCGACGGGATCGCTCGCACCGTTCGGATCCGCCGCCGGTAAGTTCATCGCCTGATACGCTTCCACGTGTAGCATAAACTTCCGCTTCTCCATCGGTTTCAACGGTTTCGCTTCCAGCTCGTCCACCGCGCCTCTCATTTTCCTCTCCATTTTCTTCCTTCGTTTTTCTAATTCTTCTTTCTGTTTTTTATCGGCTGGATCTAAATTTTTGTACTCTTCGTTCAACGCTAACGCTTCGGCGTCGCCGTCTTCCTCCGCGCCTTCCTCGGCGTCCAATTTCGCTTGGCGTTTCAAGTTTGGATTACCTCGTATGATCATTCGAATCAAGACTTGTCCTACTGGTTTAACGTGCTCGAGAGATCGCGATTGGCCCTTCTTGTGATTCGTCAACGCGTCCGCTTGTAACTGAAACCACCCTTGAACGTTCCATCCGTTTGGTAAGTTTTTCTCATCCGGCGGTTGCAAAGGGCCCATGGTTTCGTCCACCGGAGTTAACCTTTTCGCGGGAACTCGGGCAAATCCGATCGACTTCCCCGCGACGCATACGCGAATAAACACATCCGGTGCACCTTCTCCGGCGTGTGGGCCATCGAAAGGCATCGGTAAGTTCACTTGCAACGGCGCCAACGCGGAGTTGATTTCGGCGTAACATTCTCTCACCAAAGGATCTCGCTCGGATTTCAACGTCGCTTTTGGAGACGTGCGTTTGGATAATCCCATCTCGACTTCCACGTAACACTTTTTCCCTTTCGAGTTGGTTTGAAACAACTCGACGTCTAACACTTCCGAGTGTAAAATACACGGCCACTCTCGGCTCAGTTTATCGCTCACTTTGGGTATCCGAGTTTTGGCGCGACTCGCTCTTTTCCCGGTTTCCTCTCGAGTCGCCTCGAAGGACATCAACACCCTTCCTCTATACGCCGAGCCTTCTAAATACCCAGCGTTCATTCTTTTCGCTAATTTTGAGACGTGACCTCGAAACGAGGACTCTAAGTTTCTCGTGCCGCCGTAGAAGCAGTACCATTTCGGTTTCGCGTGCGCCTTTGGTTGCGCGATAATATCTCTGATCAACACCGAAGTAGACGCGACGTGGTCGTCGTCGCCGGTTAAATCGTAATCCATCACGGATAAGCGCAGCGGCGGCAACGCGCCGACGCCACCAAACTTCCCTCCAGCCACTCGCGCTCGCATGATGACCTCTTGGTTCCACTCTGGATTTTTCGATCGACGAACTTTCGAATTTGCCGGAACTGCGCTCGACCCGCAAGACAACTTCACGTACGCATCAATTCCGGCGCCACCTAAATTCGGCCAATCCATTCTCGGTAAATCTTTCCCGATGTACACGTTCGCTTTAATCGCCCAAATCTCGATTTCGCCTTCCTCCGCCGGGGTATCCGTTTCTTTTTCCATCAAAGAGGCTAAGAACGACTTCTTCGCCAGTTTGTTCTTCGCTTTGTCGTTCTTCTCGTCGTCGTCGTCTGAATCTGAATTTGAATCTGAATCTGAATCTGAATCTTCGGGGTCCATATTCGCCATCGTCGCCTCTTCGTCGCCTCTCCGTAAAACTTGCACGCAAATCTTCACCTGTCCTTGACTCCCTTGCCTCTTCCCGCTCGGATCTGTCAAATGGTACCACCTGTGCCAAACCTTGTGTTCGTGCTCTTCGAACACTTTCGAACACTCCAATTCCACGGAACCAATCGTCGCGTCTTTCCCAAACTTCCTCCTGTCCGACACCTCGAAGTTCACCGCGCACCCGTCCAACTCGCCGTTGGCCAAGTCCATCCCTTCGAAATAAAAACACTGGTTCCAAAGCGGCTGCGACGTTTCTTTCTCCACGATTGTTTTCCTCTTTTGTTGCGGGAACCCAGCTCTGGATAGTTTCACTTTTGTCGTCACGTTTGGGAGCGCGTCGGCGTTCTCCGTCGCTTGTTTCAAGGAGAAACTCGTCACCGTTTGCCACACGTCAAAACTTTTAATCGATGGTAAATCTTTCGCCTCGATGACTCTCGCGACGACGACGTAATGGCCTCCCGGGATCACTCTCGGTTGTTCTTCGTACATTTGCAAGTGCCTGTCGTCCGGGTACTGGTCGATGTTGTTTTCATTATTCGCATCGTCGGAATCATCGTCGGAGACGAAACCGAACCAACCCATGATGATGATTTATATCTCTCTTTACTCCAGAAATGGCCGCGCTTTCATTTTCATCTTTTAAAGGAGGAAAAAATTCTTTCTTAAACGCTAAAGCCTTCTTTTGAAAGTAGTATGTATATATATATATATTAAAGTAAATAACACACGCAACAATCAATAATATGCTCTGTATATTCAATACTCGTGTTGCGCTTTATTCTTCTTAAACAATAGCGTTTACGTGCTGCTTTTATAAGCGCGTCAGTTTTTGCAATTTTTTGTCTTCTTTCTCTCTGTTGTTTTTTACTCGCTTCAACCCTAATTGCATTTGCTTGCATTTGAAACCCTAAAATTGAAGCGCTCGACAATTTTCTTTTTGACAGACGAAAAACTTTTCTTCAGAAGAAACGCGTCTGACGAATAAAAAACAGATGGAATCGATCGAGGCGACTTTAATACGCTCGTCTGAACAACTTTCTCCCGAGACTCTGCGCGCGTTTTTCGACCTGTTAAAACCTGGAGGACGGTTAGGGGTTTTCGTGAAAGGAGGAGGAGGTGAGGAGGATTCGTCGTCCGCGATGATACAAAAAGAAGTCTCCAAGCGGTTGACGTTGGAAGGATTCGAGGACGTCGTCGTTTCCGAGCAGACGAGCGTTTCCGGGACGCGCGCGACGAAGGTTTCGGGGAGAAAACCCAAGTGGGAACGAGGCGTCACGTTTAGCTTAGGAGAGAAAAAGACAAAAAAGACTTTAGTTTCAAAAGCCTCGGCGTGGGAAGAAGACGACGACGACCGAGACGAAATGATCGACGAGGACGCGTTGCTCACGGAAAAGGACAAAGCGAAACCAACCGCGGAAGGAGAAGGAGTTGGATGTCCGCCGACGAGGAAACCGTGCAAAGATTGCACCTGCGGAAGGAAAGAGGAAGAGGAGATGAAGGAAAACGCAACTCCAGCGAGTTCTGTCGTGAAGATGGATTTAGAGAACGACCCGAACGACGAGACGTTTAAAAGCGCGTGCGGGAACTGCGCGTTGGGAGACGCGTTTCGATGCGCCGGGTGTCCGTATTTAGGACAGCCGGCGTTTAAGGAAAACGACGAGGAAAATAAGGTGGTAATGTTAGACGATTTAGGAACGGTGGATTTATAATGTAATGAAATGGTGTGAAGCGTTTGCGCGCCGCGGTAATAGACTTTTCACGTGTACAAATACTTGAATATTTTTACTTAAGTTTTGAAGCTCCCGTGTTGCTTGAGAATCGCCTCGGCGACGACTTTGACTCCCATCAAGACCAAGGGAACGCCGTTCCCGGGTCTCGTGCTCGCGCCGACAAAGTGTAATCCAGAGACGCTCGGCGTGTCCAAACTTTTAATTCCAGTTCTGGTAGGCGGTCTAAACGCGGCTAATTGCAACAGTCCGTGCGATAAGCCAAACACGGCGCCGTTTTTAATGTTATACATGTCCCTCCACTCCGCGGGCGTGCGAACGTCCTCTTTTTCAATAATCTCGGACAGTTCACCGTGTCCAGCTTCGCGAAAACGTCGAAACAACGCTTCGCGAGCGGCGTCGACCATTTCCTTCTCCGTCGGCACCGGAACGCCTCTTTTTTTGCAAATGTCGATTTGTTCTTGGATGTTCGCCACCGGGAACTCAATCATCAACGCCGCGCAACCATCCGGCGCGCACGATTTGTCCGTGTACACCGGGTTGCAGCAATAAAAGTTGTGCTGTTTTGGTGCGGCGAAATCTTCCGGAGTCGCCGGTCGGTTCCATCCGGTTTCGTATTCGCCGGATAAAAAGACGTTGTGATGTAACAAATCCGGGATCTGCGTCTTCAAACACCAGTTGAACTCGATGATGGAACAGGAGTAATCCATTTGTTCTTGTCGAGAAGCTTCAGCGGCTGCTTCAGGGACGGACTCTAATAAATCATCAAACACTCTCGGAATGTCCGGGTTCGCAACGACCACGTCCGCGTCTAAAACTGTACCGTCTTCGAGTTTCACCCCGGTTACTTTCCTCCCGGTGGAGCTAAACTTCTCGTCCACGGAAGCGTCTTCCTGCGTGCAAATCTCCGTGACTTTTGAGTTCAATCTCGTCTCCACGCCAAACTTATCGCACAGCGTTTGCAACGCGTTCCCGACGTTTTTAAACCCACCCATGGGGTACCAGACTCCATCGGTCAACTCAGTCGCCGCTAACAACGAAAACACTCCGGGCGCGTTATACGGCGACAACCCGACGTACAAATTCTGGTACGTAAACAACGCTCTCAACCTTTTATCCTTAAAGTACGAGGACATTTGCCGGTGTTGACTCAACAACAAATCCACCGGGTTCACTCTCAATGCCAACGGCACCACTCTTTGTGGATTGACGAAATCTAACACCGAATTCGCGTCTTTATCGATAAACGCGGCGACTCCGTAATCTAAACTCGCTCGCGCTCTTCCCAACCAATCTAAATACGCGCCGCCGGCGCCTTCCTCCACGTCGTCTAACTGTTTCCTCATTTTTTCCGCGTCGTACAATAAATCCAACGTCGTGTGATCCCCAAAGTGTGCTCTGTACGCCGGGTCGCACCGTTCAATCGATACGTACGTTTCAAACGTCTCCCCGACCGCGGTAAACTGTTCGCGATATCGATCCGGCAAGAGCAACAAGGACGGTCCGGTATCGAATCTAAATTCCGAGTCGAACTGTTCGGATCGACATCGGCCGCCGACGGAATCGTTTTGCTCTAAAATCGTCACTTTATACCCGTTAAAAGCGAGGCGAGAGGCCATGCCTAAGCCTCCAACGCCCGCGCCAACCACGATGGCTTTATTTTTGTTCTTCTTTCCGTCTGAATCGTTTACATTACTTCGTGCGACGATGTCATTCTCGTTATCCATTATCGCCGCTTTTAATAGTATACTACGTTTCAATTTTTGATGACTTCTATTACGACGCTTACTAGTATTACTACTGCTACTGTTATGATTATTAGTAGTACGCAGTGATGATTGGTGTCTTCTGGTGTGTGATTTCGAGGACGACATATCCGAACTCGTCGTCGTCGTCGTCGTTCGAGAAGACATCGTCGTCGTCGTCGTCATCTCTCGCGAGGCGTTTTTCTCTTATCTTTTGGGGCAGAAGTGAGCAAAATTCGAGGCAAAGAAAACCTGAAAAGAGGGCAAAAAAAGCCACACATTCTCACGCGTACACGCGAGACAAACATAACAACAACAATTGTTGTCGCGACATTTTATAGACACAAATAGTTAGCACACATCATGAGCGCGAGTTTTTTGTGCGCGACGAGTTCGTCCTCTTTGGCGAACGCGCGAACCATGTTTGGTTCCTCCAGTAGCGGTACGTTTTCTTGTTTCGCGATGATGTGTTTTTTTCTTCGCATTCTGCCTCTCGGAAATGGCGAGCGATTTTGATGAGAGATTTAATAAAGCGCGCGCGGAAACGCGTCTTTTACTTTGAAACGCGAAAATCGAGAGGGGTCTCGGAGAGATATTTTACGCGGAACAGAATCGCACGGAGGAGAATACTTACCCATCGTGTGCTCGTTCGTCGAGGATATGCGAGAGATGAGCGTGGTATTCGTGCGCGCGCTTTTGCTTCACCTCGTTGTCGCCGGCCCTATCTGAAACCTCTGGTCTCTCTTTTCCTTGAAATACTAATAAATAACCTCTTTGACACGATAGGCAACCAAAACGATTTGTTCAAAACGACCAACGGTTCGGTGGTAACCATGATGCGTCACGGCAAGAAATCACCGAAACTGAACCTCCCGGCGGACCAACGCAAAGCGTTGCTCCGAAACTTAACCACGGAAGTTCTGAGACACGGTTCGGTGACGTGCACCATGGCGAGAGCGAAAGCGGTGAGAAAACCAATCGAACACATGATTCAGTTGGCGAAAGACGGCGGCGAACACAAGAAGAGAGCCGCGTTGGGGTACATTTACGATAAGGAAGTTGTGGATGCGTTGTTTGAAAAAGCGCCTGCGAGATACGGCGATAGAAACGGCGGGTACACTAGAATCGTGAGAACGTTGAAGAGAAGAGGAGACTCGGCGGAGATGGGGGTGATTAAGCTCGTATAAAAAAGTTATTATTCTAGAACACACACATACATAAGTTGATATATATATTATACCTCATTACATACTAATTAATTAAAAGAGTAACACGCATCATCATCGTTTACTTCTTCTTTTGTTTTTTCTTCGCGCCGCCGGCGGCCCCGGCGCCTTTGGTCGTTTTGACTCGTTTGTTTCCGCCTTTATCTCTCGCCATTTGTTTCAACTCTGCCGCGCGTTTCCTCAACTCTGCCGCGCGTTTCTCTTTCTTCGCGAGACCAATTTGCATGGCTTTATACAACTCTCTCTTCTTTCTCGGAAGTAAAGCAGATCTCAAGTGGTCCAACTCGGCTTCTTCGCCTCCTTTTTGGACGCGTTCGCGAACAATCTTGTCTTTTTCTCTCATGGCCATTTCCGGCGTGAGTTTCGATTTCACTCTCTTTTCGCCGGTCTCGTCGTCGTCATCTTCGTCGGAGGAAGACTCGTCCGGGTCGGAATCTTCCGATTCGCCTTCCTCGCCCGGGTAGGAGTCCGAATCCGAATCGTCGTCGTCCGAATCGTCGTCGATCTTCTCGTTCTCCAACGACTTTGAATACGGCACGCCTTTGATTTCCTTCTCGAGTTCTTTTCTGTGCGTCTCTTCTTCTTCCTCTTCTTCGGTTTTCTTCGGCTTTTTCTTGTCCGTTCCAGACGCCGAGGACGGTAACTTCTTTCTCCCTGGAACGCCAAAGTCGTGTTGCAACTTCATCAACTCCAGCAAGTATTCCGGGTAATACCCTTCCTCTTCCGGGTCGACGAACGGCGATAAGTGCGGCGGCGGTTTCTTCCCGGGGAAATATTTTTCCGTAGGGATTAAGATTCTATAGTTGGCGCAATCGCACACCCACTGCGGAACGACAAACTCACGAGAGATTTCCGCGGCTGGCTTTTGGTCGTTCGGCAACGGGCGGTCCATGATGACGTGCGTGATTTTATCCTTCTCCTCGTCGACGTCGATGGGCGAGCCTTCGCCTTCCCAACACACTTCGCCGCCGAAGGACTTTACGATGAACACCATCGCTTCGCGAGGACACTCGCGTTTGATGAGAAAAGTCAAACCGTTGAACAAATTCGCGCGTCGTTTTCGGTCTAAAATTAACAACTCGCGATCGGACAAGTTTGCGTTTCGTTCTTCGTCCGTGATGGTTGTCGCCATTTGCGCGTCGGCTTCGTCGCCGGTGGTCATCATCTCGATGTTTTCCTCCATTCGTAACTGTTCGTTTTCGCGCTCGCGCTCGCGTTCAGCCGCTTCTCTTTCCGCGATATCGTCCTCATCTTCGCCGTCTTCAAACTGCGCGATTTCTTTCAGTTTCTCCGCTAACGTTTTCTTTCTCTTTTTCGGTTTCTCTTCGTCGTCGTTTACGTCGTCGTCTGCTTTCGCTTTTGCGGCGTTTTCCCTCGCCTGCGCGACTAAAGTGGCGTTTTCTATCTTTTTCTTCAGTTCGTGCACGATTGCTACCGCACCAGTCGCGGCATCCTCTAAAGCCACGTCCAAGACTGGCGGGTACCTCAAATTGTCCTCGTGGTACAACTGATGATTGACGAACGTCGTCATCGAGATGTAAAACTCCAAAAACGTCAACATCACGCGATAATCCACGTCTTCCGGTAACGTTTGCTGCATGTTGTGCGACACTAACCACACGACCGGTTCGCCTCGAATTTCAGCTTCGTAATAAATGCCCTTCACGGAAATGAAAACTTTCCTCAAAGCGCGTTTTCTCGTCACGTACGATTGAAACTCCAAGCTCAACTCCCTCGATTTCGCGACGATATCTTGCGGAATCCCGTGCCTTTTCGCCGCGGGTAACAACGCAAACAAGTGCACTAACGTTAAACAATCGTCCAAATCTCTCAAGGCGTCGAGAAACGTCGGGTACCGTTCCTTCACTAAATGGTCCAGCGTATACATCGGTTTGTGTTCTCGCAACCGGTCCACTTGGTTGAAGTGTTTCTTCGCCTTCGCTTTCTTAATCTTCCTCTCGTGCGCGCGTAACTCTCGAAAGGTTTTCATCAGCGGTTCGTGGAGTAAAAACGCGATATCTTTCGCGTGGTAATACGTTTTCCCTTGGCCTTTGACTTTCTTCTTCGGTTCTCTGGGATGTATTCCTTTGAGAATGCACAGTCGGCGAAAATCGCTCAATTTCAGCTGCAGTTTGTTCAGCGCTTCGTTCCTGGTCACGTATCGCGATATGTTTGAAGACGAATTGCGGCTTTTTCCTAGGTTGCCTTTTTTCATCTTCAGCTTTGATTTCGCGAGGACTTTCCCCGTGCCGTTGACTTTGTTCTTTTTCCCGCCTCCCATCTTGTTGTGATAGTAGTCGTGTGTGCGTGTTTCCTCTTCTCTGGTTTTACGTGGTAAAAAGTGGCGGCCGTCTTTCGTTTTCTCCCCAAAAAATCAAGCTGCCCCAAGAGAGAAAAAAGAAGAAAAAAAACACAAGACACAAAACAAAAAATTTCATCAACCCCACCAAATTTTTTTGGTCGTCTGGCAGTTTTTCACTCACTCGCACAGTCGAACGAAATCCTCCGAGACTAAATTTGAACCGCGAACTCACAACATCCGTTTCGACTGCTTAAAATAAACTCATTCCGAGAGAAAAAAAGGGCAACAACACTTTGTTGTTGAAAAAAGCGGTTTGTTCTTTCGGTTCCTCTTCTTCTTCGTCGTCGTCTTCTTCTTCAGAGTAATAATAATACGTTTGAAGAGAAGAAGAGCTACTGAGGAGATATATAATACACAAAACGCACAAGCGCGTACTGTATCATCATCATCTCCAGAGAGAGAAGTCTGCGCGTAAAGAAGTGCACGCAAAAGAGAAAGAGAGAGTAGTACATTTACTTTTGCAGAGAAGAGAGTAAAAATCTTTCCCCATCCGTCGTCGTTTCGGGTGAGGGTAGAGAGCGCAGAAGCAAAATGATGGTCTCGGAGACGACTTTAACAACGCGCGAACAACAACAAAGAAGAAGAGAGGACGACAACAACGCGAAGACAATGATCATCGCAGATAAAGGAGGACCCGCGTCGACGACCTCGAACGCCTCCACCGACGATAAAGGCGGCGGGTTGGGAGATTCCAACAGCAGATACAGAAGCGACGAGGAAGCTTTTCAAAACCCAACGACACGAGGAGAGGGAGAAGAAAATGTAACGACGACGACGACGTTTACGAAGAAGAAGAGAAAGACGGACAAAGAGGAGGAGGAGGACAAAAGTGGAGAAGCAGACGAGAAAGACGAGGAGGAGGAAACAGAGGAGGATGGTTTTAAGACAAAGACGAAGAACGACGTAAACGTAAACGAGATTAAAGGTGGAAAAGAGGAGACGCGAGAGGAAGCTGTCTCTTCGATGTACATTAAATACGAGAGTTTATTCGACGCGGAGAAAATTTTCAGCGGATCGTCGAATAGGCAGAAATCAGTCGCGGTGTCGCATTACATCAACGATAGTTTAGATCGGTTGGTGTACGGGTATAAACACAAGTCGAACGTTCCTTTACACGTGTCGTTCGGGCAGCCGATCGAGAGGATAGCGGTCGGGTGCGGGTTGGAAGAGGACGATTGGGAGGAGTTGGAAGGAGTTGGGCTGAAAGAACGGACGAAAGTTAGGGAGGAGATGGAAAAGAGGTTTAGGAACTCTTCACCTTCTAAGGAAGAGGCGGATTTCGGAGAGGATGTCGCGGAGGAGGATGAAAAGGAGGATGAAGAGGACGAGGACGCGCGAGATCAGCAACGAATGATGATGCACACGAACGCGGACGAGTTGTTGGATCACAGCGGAGGTGCCATGGAGGAAGAAGGAGAGGACGACGAAGATCAAGAAGAGGAAAACGACGATCGCAACGGGGACGATTCGGGCGGCGAGTTTGAAGACGACGACGGCGAAGAGGGCGAAGGAAATCACGGTTACGAGTTCAACGACAACAACAATCTTTTCTATAACAACGGGCCTTTGCCTTCGTTTGGCAAAGATTTGAACCACGCCGCCATGTATGCGAATCCAACCAAACGAAAACGACAGCAACGCCAACACGAGAACGACATTAACAACAACAAGCAAAAGATGAACAAGAACAGCAGCATGATTGACGCCCACCAGTTTGATATTGCCGTAGAGGCGGGTACTAACAACGGAAGCGGCGATTGGACCGACGATCTTTCCCTCTGGGCGGCGCTCGATCACTTAGACACGAACAATAACAACAACAACGAAATCATCACCCCGCAACAACATCAGCAGCACCACCAGCGTCGCTTGAGTGGCTTGGGTGTCGGCGTCTCCCCGCCAAACAAGAACAAAAGCTACGCGCAGCAAGCGAACAACGCGCACGATATTGCCACCGCGGTGTCCAACTTGCCGGCGACGACTCAAGCGAACGCCGTTGGCGCTCCAACTTCGGGTACGACGATTATTCATCATCATCACCATTATCCTTCGAATGGTTCGAATAAGAACAGTATTACCGGTGACAAAGAACAAGGATCGTCGTCCTCCATCGAAGCGGTGTTGAAAAGATTAGAGCAGTTGGAGAAGAAGTTTGTATCCCATTCGTCAAAGGCGAACCCACGAGAAGAAAAAGAAGAAGAAGAGGGAGAAGAAAACGTGGCAAACACGACGAGAAAGATGTTATTTGCTACGAACGAAAAAGCGGCAAACGATGACAACGTTGTCAACGCGAAGAGTAAGGACGAGAACACCAACGAAAGCGGTAAGAATAGCGGAGGAGGCGAGATGTCGCTCTTAGAACGACGCGTTTCGGATTTAGAACGATTGCTCAGAGCGTCCGAGTTGGAAAACTCGACGTTGAAGAGAGCTTTACATTTCTCTTCGCAACCGACGAACAAGGATAGCGACGAGAAAGAACAAAATAACAACAAGAGTTCGGCGAAGAAGAAGATTGGTGCGACTTTGTCGCATTCAAACGCCGCGGCGGGTGACACTAAAAAGACGACTTCAGAGGATGTGAACAACAACTGTTACGACGATTCGCACGGCCTGTCCAACGGAAAGTCGGATAAAACGAACGAAGAGACGTTGCAAACGCTCAGCGAGAAAGAAGATAAAGACGACAAGTCGGAACGAAACGACGGCGGAAGAGGTGGCCTGATGACGGAAGATAAGCGACACCCTTCTGAAAATATTCGCGAGAACGCGGCGAATGTGGACGGCGTTTCGCCCGACTCAAGCTTTTACGTGGAAACGAACAAGCAGCAAGAGAAGACCACGAATACGAATCGCGAAGAAGGGGAAGAAAACCAACTCGGTGCTGCCAAGCGAAGTCTCGATCGAGAGTTGATGTAAATTGCGAAACAATCTCGCTTGTATACGACTAATTCATTCATTTATACCTTTGTAATATTAATCTAATATTAAATAACATACACATAACAATTGCTAATAGCTCTTCAACAAAAGCTTTCTTCATTATGTCTACTCTTCTGCGTGCGCACTTTGCCGAATAGATTTCGCTGCTATGACTTTCCATTTTTTTTTCTAATTTCCTCCTCAACCTCCTCTAAAAATTTTACACCTACGCCGCCATCGCCTGAACGTTTCCTCCCTTTACTCTTCTCGACCAACATCTTTTCAACTTCTTCACAGCGGGTTCTAAACTCCATCTGTCGCCTTCTGGTCCGAAGCAAATCAACGCCGCCGGCAAGAACAAAATCGACCACAAATAACTGCTCGTAATCGTCATGGTGATTAAAAACGCAAACTTCGAGAAAAATTTCAACACGCACAACCACAACATCGACCCGGAAATGACGGTAGTCATCGCCGAAGCCGTGACGCTGACGCCCATAATCATCAACGCTCTTCGCGTTTTCTCGCCTCGAGTTTTTGCAAACAGCTCAGGTGCTTCAGTGTACGCGTTGGCTAAATGCACGCAATAATCGACCGATAAGCCAATCAAAATCACCGCGGCGATGGATTCGCCAATGCCTAAATCCCATCCCATGAACCCTCGAACGCCGACGCCCATGACGGTAACGACGACGCCGGCGATGGTGACGGTTGCAATTGCGCCCGTGAGAAAGTTCATGGTGGAAAGGACGAGAACGAGATATGCCATGACGAAACAGATGGTGACGCCTTGGAAAGTGTTGCGGACCAACGCTTCTTGCGTGACCATCCACGTCCACGTAGTGTAAGCGGTTTGTATGGCGTTTTGCATTCCAGGCGGAGCTTCCTCGTTCATTGTTTTCACCCACGCCTCCCAGACTCGAAACACGGGTCGAGCAACCTTCGCAGTCGTCGGGTACTTCAACGTGGTTTGCACGGTCACTTTGACGAAGAAGATGTCGAGTTCGTTCTCGCCGGGGACGATTGGTTTCGTTTCATCGTACGGTAAGAAACCGATCGAGTTTTTGAAAACGTAAAACCGAGGATCTGCTCGAAAACGCCACAATTCTTCGAGAAATGTCGTCTTATCTTCGATTGGAAACACGAGATTGCGTTCGTCTTCGATGTACGTTTTGAACGATTCCATGAAACAACTCACGCCGCTGGCAGTTTGTTCGTCGAGGCTCTTTTGCGTGGCATCCACTTCTTCTCCCTCGGTATCAGCATCGTCTGACGACGACATAACTGGTCGAGACATGACTAACAGGCCATCTTGACATCCGCTCGCGTCGCATGGTGCGATTCGCAAAGCCTCGCACGCGTGTAAGAAGTGAAGCTGCGAAGCCGGCAGAGTGATATCAAACGTTTCGTCTAGTTGCAACTTGCCAAGCTGTTCGATGTCCCAATGGTTCGCTCTCGACGTATCCATACCGTAAACGCCAAAGCAGATATCCAAAGGTACGACTCGGTCATCCGCGGAAACCGAAAAGCGTGTGCGATCGTTCGCGTACGCTTGCATCAAATGCGCCGTCGGGTACCACTGCTCTTGCTGCGCGGGCGTTTCGAGTTCGAGCGCGAGTTTTAACGAAACTCCTAGCAACGTTAAGAAGGCAGCTATGACAATATAACAAACTGGACGGTAACTTATGAACGCGTAGAACTGGTTTCGGAAGAATCGTTCAATTGGGCGTAAGCGTTTGATGTTCGCCTCGGAGTCGAGCGTATCCATCGGTCTCGGTATATTCGATGACGCGTTGTCCTCGCCGCCGCCACCGCCGCTCGTTGCAGCTTCTGTTCCTTTGCTCATCCCTCCTTCCTTACTTTCGTCGTCAGTTTTCTCTTTGGTATTCTCTTCATCGACAGCGACGACGTCTCCCAAAGATGCCATGGATAAAGTGGTCGTCGCCGTCTCTAAATCGTACCTTTCAGTCCTCTTGTAATCTGCTTTCGTGCAAAAGCAACACACTTTGTATTTGTCCAAATACAGAGAGTACAGAAACAAAGCCGGTGGAAACATGAACACGTTTACTACAAACAGAACGGCAATCATTGTCGCGCTTAGAATTCCAAACGCGGAAATCGGCATGACTTCGGATAAACTCGTGGCGAAAAAGGCGCCCATGGTCGTGAAACTCGTCACGAAGATTGCTTTAGATGCTCTTCGAGAGGTATACAACACTCTGGTCAACGTCGAACCTGAAACCGTTTCTCTAGGTTCAAATTGCGACTGTTTATACGCGTCGTAAAAGACGAAAACATCATCTGCGCCAACACCCAGCACCACAAAGATGGATAAAATTTGTACGTTGCCGAGGTACTCGATGCGATAAATGAGCTTGTAAATGAACAAAGCCACTGGAAACGAGCAGATGATTTCAAACATTCCAAGACTGGCGATGAAGAACGACCGAGTGTGAAATGCCATGTAACACCATACGGCTAGAATGGACGCAAACGCCCACGCCAAGTCAAAGTTTATCACATTCGCCGCGTCTTTCGAACGCAAGTACCCCGCGTACCATCTCGTTTGCATGTTTGCCTTTTCACCATCGGCTTCTTCGTACGGTTTATTATCTATCGCTTTATTCATATACGGCGTGCTCAGAAACTTAGCTTTCATCGCGTATCGATTGAACAACTCTTTCTCTATGTCGTCCAAAATCGCCTCGCCTATAACTACGCCTTGTTCTCTCTCTCTATCTTCTTGCGAACTGTACCCGATAACCGGCGCGCCCATCGGATACCGCGCGCGAGTGGCTCCATTTACCAACGTTTGCACATCGAACGCTCCATCTAAGAAATATCCGTACATTTTCTTATTTTCCTCGCTCCCAATCTCCCTGACGACTGCGTCGATATCCTCGACCAACTCGCCTTCGCCGTTTGGAGGAAAAAACACGCTCACCGGCGTCAACGGTTTCACGCACACGTCTAAATAACTCACAGAGGAGTTGCTATAAATCTTCTCGATATCGTCGGTAATATCATCTTTCATCACTTTTGGGTCTTTCAACTGACAATACTGTTTATATTTCGGATGCGTGACGACGATTCGGTGAATTTCCCGCATCGCCAACAAGTTCGCCTTCGTAAACACCGTCTCGGCGCCGTCGTTACTGACGAATTGGAAAAACAGAGAACCTCTCTGCGACTCCTCGCCTCGCTCGTAAATTACATCCGAGGATGAATACCTGTGTTGTCGTAAAGTTTTTTGAGATTATATAAAGAATATATGTATAAAATGTCAGTCCTTTTCCTTCGCAACGCTCAAGACAACAAAACCTCCCCTCCTTCCTCTTTAGGGGAAATTTGTCGAAGAACTCTCTCTTAATCTCTCTCGAACACACATCATCCGATGATGAAGCGCACGCATCTCTCCGAAAAGGAAAAGAGGAAGCTTTGTCCTTGCGTTTTTGTTCATTCACGTCTGATGACGAATCGATTTTTCGAGAGAAGAAGGAATACACTCCCACGGATAAAACTTCGACATTCCCCAAACATCTTTCGGTCGACAGCAAAGGTCAAGATACGATGCGATGCGCGGCGACGACTAATAATAATAAACGTACTCTTCGACCAATCTCGTGCCTTCTGCGGCTGCATCCGCATCGCTGGTGATCCCATCTTTCAAAATAACCCACTCTCGATCGTTCGTTTCCACGAATTGTAACTCGTCGTTCAAAACGACGGTTAAAATGCATCCGACGGCGACGAGGACGATGCACGTCAACGCGAGGAGTGGATTTTGGTGCGACCACATCGCGTAGCGTTCCAGGAAGGTTCGTTCGTCTCGTTGTGATGCGTTTCTTTTTTTATCGCGCGGCATATTCGTAATGGGGGTGCTCTTGTCGTCTTCGTCTCGGGAAGAACGAGTCGAAAGAAACCGAGACACCATGGTGAGGTCCTCGTTGGGAGTCTCGCGTTAGCGCGGAATATTCCGGCGGCGACGTTATAGAACGACGAGGGGTTGTTGCTATTTTTGTTTTTGTGACGAAACACACAGCTGTTCTTCTTGTGAAAACGTTTTTTTTTACGCTCGACAGGTGTTGACTTTTCAAAAATACGACGAGTTGGATCTTATGATGATTCTGGGTTTCTTTTAGGTACCACGAGTATGTCATTGGGTATTGCATACGAGCCGCGCGAAATATAATTTGCCATCCGTGCGCCGTCGACCTGATGATCAACGAGACGATTTATTATACCACGCGCGTGGATGATATTTTCACGTCTTCGTCAAAGTCTTTCTCGGTATCTAAAAGGAACCCACAGAGTCGGTGGACAATTAAAATTCTTTGAACGTCGACGCGTTTAAACCCTACTTGTGTTTTTAAAACACAGAGAGAAAGAAGAAAAAAAAACGGAACAGTCTCTTTCCTCATTCGTCAGAGTATTCACGCATCAGCATCAACAGTATTGGGCACTTAAAAGCGAGAAGAACATTCGCGCTTCGTCAAAAAGAACAACAGTATAACAAAATCAGCGAGAAGAGATCATCGTCGAGTTTGAGGAGGAGGAGTTGTTGGTCTCGTTTTACGCGTGCATTTACCGTTTGCATCTGAGTTTGAAAAATGTCATTCGAAGAAGAAGAGAACAACGAAGAAGAAGCGATGACGATTGATATTCATCAAAAGCGGCCCTCGCATTGGGTCGCCGAGGAACTCGTGCACCAAGGCGAAGAGTCGTTTCAATTTCACCGCGGACCGCGCGTCGGAAAACGAGAAAGTTCTTTAACGCTCTTTCGAATCGTGAAGAAACTGTTCTTTCCGTCCAAGACTTTGATGACACGACAACAAACTTCAAGGAAAACGCGGGAAACGATCGCTCGAGAGATGCAAAGAGAAGAGGACGAAAAAGCAAACGATTCAGCATGTATTGAGATGCCTTCGTCGATTCGCGGAGATTACTCTTTGTTGTGGTTGCGAAACCTGCTGAAGGAGCACGAACACGAGTCGGAAACGACGCTGGATCGAGACGTCGTCGGCGCGCACGTGAAGAATATGTGCGAGAGTTTCGTGTACGTGAGCGAAGACAAGAATGATCCGAGGAATGGCGGAGATGCGTTAAGAGAAAGCGCCCGCGAAGTTTTGGAGATGTGTTGCGTGCATTTGGGTGCGTTGAAGGATATAAATTGGGAAGATTTCAGTAGGAGGTTGCAACGGTTGATGCCGACGGAGCAGTTTTGTTCGAAAGATGAGGTATTGAACAAGATTAAATTGGAGTTGTTTGAAGCGACGCGACGCAAAAATCACGCGATACTTGATCAGAAAGCGAGAAAGAACAGCGGGAAATTTAAAAACGCTTTGAGACAGTTTATGGAAAGGACGATGGATAAAGTGAACTTGGAGCTTGCGAGCGGGAGAGCGACGTCGATTGATCAACTCGCGATGCATCATCAGGACGGATGGTTGAGCATGAGAAACGCGCACGTGAATTGGAACAGACGAAAAGGCATGGCCGGCGTGGTCGGAATGAGGAAATGGCCAAAGTGTACGGACGTAATCGCCGAGGAGGGTGATTTGGACGTTTTAGTCGGAGCGAAATCGGATGACGAAGTGGAAGAAGAAGATGAAGAAGAGGAGGAGCCGCGACGACAACGACAACAACAAAATGAACTTATACTATCTGAAAACCGAAGAAAACAGCCAAATCCGCGTAAAAACTGGTCCGTGCTCGGCAAGAGGAAGGTTAACGATGTCGAATCATCGGAGGAAGTGACGGAGGATATTCCTATGCCGGTCTTACCGCCAAACAAAGGACGCAGCAAGTCGACGTCGAGAGGCAAATCTTCGAATGTGACGCCGATGTTGGAGGAGTTGGCGAACGCCACGCTCCAAGCCGCGAACCGAGAAAATCAGCAACGAGGAGAACCGAACGTCATCTCGCAACCGTCCGTGAGAGGCCCATCGAAGAAGAGAGGTGGAGCTGCTCCTCTTTCCAATTCGCCGGCGAAGCCAACGGTAGTACTCAAGAACGACGGTTTCGACGCGCTCAAGAAAGCGCTTGAGGAAAGAGAGGCGAGGAAGGAAGCGGAAGCGGAAAAGGCAACGGCTATTGCAGAGAAAATGGCAGCAGAAGCCGCCGTAGAAGAAGAAGAGGAAGAAGAAGAAGAGGAAGAGGAAGAAGAGGAAGAGGAGGAAGAAGTCGAAGAAGAGGAAGAAGAGGAAGAAGAAGAGGAAGAAGTCGACGACGGTTTTGCTCGATTACGAGCCGAATTGGAGAAGCGCGAAGAGGAGAAGAAGAAGAAGAAGAAGCCAAATAGAAGCGGGTGGGCGTTCGTAGGTAAACGAAAGGAACCGGAAAAAGAAGAGAAAGAAATGTTAGATGAGGACGACGAGGAAGAGGAAAACGACAGCGACATCATACCCACGCAGCAAATCGGCGACGACGACGACGAGATGCAAGACGCAGACGTGATTGACTCGCAGCCGCGAGAGAAAAGTAATAACGTCAGAGGTGGATTCTTCAAGTTTTTTGGCAACAAGACACCGTCGGTGGCCCAACACCCGGTGAAGCAACCATCGCCGACGAGAAGCGGAGAAAATGTGAGGATTTCTTCTCCGCGAGAGGGAGGAGACGACGATGGTGATGATCTTCCTCAAATGCAAATAGACGACGACGACGACGACGACGACGAAGATGAGCCGACCGCCTTCAACGAGCAAAAGATTGCCCTCGTTCCCATGGTGGTGCAACAACAAAGCTACCAATCTCCACCAAAACCTCAACAGCCGAAACAGCGAGTACAATCGCCGCCGCAACAACACCAATACCACCACCAAAGATCATCGCCTCCGCAACAGGCACCGCGACGAGTCACTGGCAAATTCTCCGAGGAAGAAGTTCTCGCCGTCATCCGAGGCGTCGAAACGTACGGTCTGGGGAAGTGGAAACTCATTCGAGAATCCTCCTCCGACGGCGTCCTCCTCGGCCGAACGCCCGTGGATATCAAAGACAAGTACCGAAACTTGAAATCTTCAGATTTGAAGCGCGTTTTAACCGGCGTCGTCCCGAGAAGTGCGAGCTACCCGTTCGTCGAGGAACACTTCGAGAAGGTGAGAAGGGCGGCCGAGGATGCACATTAGGAGGAGAGAGACTCCCATCATACCTAGCGGTTAAGAGAGAGAGAGAGAAACTCAATTTTCCTTAGAATTAAAGCGCGATAAATATATAACACATACACACGCAAATCTGTAATACTCTCTCTCTCTCGGGACTCTCTCTCGCTTTCTCATGTCCTCTTCTGAGGAGACAAATAAGAGGAAGATGAAGGTGAAACTCATCCTCCACTTCCACATCCAATCCGCGAAAGGCATTCGATCCTCGCGAACGAGACGCAAACGACTTTTATTCGTCCTCGATGTCGACGGGTTTGATCAGGAGCAACGTAAACATCGAACGAAAATCATAAAGAACACGGAAAACCCTCGTTGGGGGGAACGAGGACGCATGGATTTAGGTTTTATGAGTAATACGAATAGAAACGAGAAGATACGAATGTCCGTGTGGGACGTGAAGACGAAAACGAACCACAAGTGTAAAGGCACACGAGCGATTGCGATGAAAGATTTAATCGGCAGTATCGATAAGTTTTTTACGAACGATAAAGAGGAGAAAGAAAAAAAGAACGCGTTAGACGTGGAATTAGAAGGATGCACGAGAGGTATTGGATCGGTACAAGTGGAATTGACGTTTACGAAGGAGGCGGTTTTCGTCGCCGAAGAAGAAGAGGACGAGGTGTTCAAGACGCCCATTTTGAAAGTGAAAGAAGAGGACAAAGGAACTGTCGCGATTGAAAAGAAGAAGTCTGAGAAGGAGAGCGACGATGTAGAGGACGAGAACGACTCCGACGACCCGTCTAAAGAGGAACTCTTGCGTGAACGCGTAAAGAAAATGCAAACGGAATCGATGGAGAAGAAGTTGGAGCGCATGGAAGATCCGGACATGTTGACGAAAGAGGAGAGGCGAATTTTGACGGAAGGCGCGAGCGTGGCGAAGGATTTAGGCGCGAAGTTGCCGAAATATTTCGACGACGTGTCGTCGGCGTCGAGGGGTAACGGTCTGTCCCGCGACGCGGAAGAGGAAAAGGTTGAGGAAGAGGACGAGTGGGAGAACGCGCTGCCGACAAAGAAGAAAAATCCAAAGAAGAGCGAAGCAGTATCGATGTCACCGGTGAAGAAAGTTGTGAGTGGTAATGATTCGTTACGAAAATTGGAAGTCGTCGATGCGTCTATCGATCTCCTCGAACAGCAGCAGCCGTCGTCGCCGACTGTGATTCCAGAACGAAAAGATGTCGCGACATCTTCATCGAATATTTTACCGACAACAGACGAGAAAAAGACTAACGCAATGAACGAACTGCGGAGGAAACAGTCCAGCGAACGCATTCACGCGCGCGCTGTTGCCGCTCGAGAGGCGTTGAGACAGTCCAAGTCGTCGCAAATCAACGATGAGTTGGACGAGTTATACGAACGCGTCGTCGTTTCTCCTTCTTCCGGCGGAGGAAAAGAGAACACGACGCATCGAGGGACGGCATCGTCCTCGGAGGGTGTCACTGTCAAAAAGGCTACATCTCTACATTTGTCCTCTTCCTCTGAAGAAGGAGAAGAAGAAGAAGAAGAAGAAGAAGAACCCGTCGTTTTCATTTCCTACGCGGAAAAACCAAAACCGATGACTCTGGCCGAAGCGGAGATGTTTCGAGACGCCAAGAAAGTCTCGCAGTTGATGCAAAGAGCCGAAAGCGCTTTCACGAAGTGGATGTGAGAAGAATCTATATGTATGCGGTATTACGTTATCACGTGCGCCTGTTCGTTTTCGTGTGTATATTTTAGTAGATGGATAGTTTGTAAGTTGTAAATAATAATCAAAAGCTCGCTAAAAATTGTTCGTGTTTGTTTCATCAAATCTTGTTTTTATTAAATCTTCTTGACAATTTGCACGACGTCTTCGTCGCTCAACACGTGTTCTTTCCCGACTTTCTGCGGTCGATGCTTCGCGGAAATCCCCCACACGTTCGCCTCTTTGAAGTTCTTCACCATGCTTTTGTGCAACGAGTTACAGAAATCTTCCACGGTCACCTGTCCTTTCTTCAAAATAATCGGCGCGTCGTACGCCGGATTCTGCCCTTTCGGTTTGGTATAAATTCTCGTCAAGTTCAAATACTCCCAAATCTTATCCAACAATCCGTCCAAATTCCATTCCTTCCCACTCGATACCGGCACGTAGTGCGGCACCTCGTCCAATAATTCCAACTCTTCCACGGTAATTTGATCGATTTTATTCACCGCGTATACGCACGGCGTGTATATTCTATTCCCTTCGATCACGTCAATCAACTCCTCGTCCGTACAATTCTCATAAATCTTCACGTCGCAATTCTTCACGTGGTACTCCTCTAAAATCGCCTTCGCGGTGCTCTCGTCCAACCACGCCGGATCCTCGCCCGATTTCGGCTTAAACGGTAACACGTTCACGCCTCCTTTCTCCTTCACCGTGTAGCTAATATTCGGCGGTTTCTTGTTCAATCGAATCCCAAACCCGTCCAACTCTTTCTCGATTAATCTTCTGTGCGTTAACGGTTTCATCGCATCTAAAACGACCACGATCACATCGCACGTCCTCGCGGTCGAAATCACTTGTCTCCCTCTCCCTTTCCCGTCCTTCGCGCCTTCGATGATACCCGGTAAGTCCAACAACTGCACCCTCGCTCCTCGATAATGAATCACTCCCGGAACGCACGTCAACGTCGTGAACTCGTACGCGGCCGCTTCCGAGTGCACGCCCGTGAGTTTCGTCAACAACGTGCTCTTCCCAACCGAGGGAAAACCGACGAGACCGACTCGGCAATCGCCCGTTTTTGTGACGTCAAACCCTTCGCCTTTTCCGCCGGATTTTCCCGAAGGTTCGATGAGTTCCCGACGGAGTTGCGCTAACTTTGCGCGTAACGAGCCGAGATGGTTCTCCGTCGCTTTGTTCTTTTGCGTTCGAGACATTTCGAGCTCGATCGTGGCGATCTTTTCCAGTATTGCCGACATTGTTATTCTCAGAAGGTATCGTGTTCTTGTTCGTAAGTGCGTACGTGTGTCTGCTCGTGGTAAAATTATGTGGATGGATTCGATCAAAAAGAAGGAAAAATTGTGTTTTACGCGCAGAAACATTCAGTATTGGCTGATGTGATGGTACCAGTGAAAAGGAGTAATGTGTCTGTTCGTAGTACCAGGTACAATTAGTATTCTTTAGATGATTTTATCACGTGTTGGAGTATAAATACTATTCGATTGAAAAGAAGGAAGGATTGGAGTACAAGCGTAAACGACAACAACATTTTTCATCGGCTGATACGATGGTACCTTACCAGTCATTAAAAGAAGTAGTAATGCACTGATCAAATCAAATCCGGGTCGTGTAGGCGGATATAAACGCATAATACACCCAATGGATGATTATGATTAAGCGCCAACACCGCCGGCGATGCCGACCAACGCGGCGGTGACGACGGGCGTCGCCGCTAACACGGAACTGACGATACCGCTCAACGCGTAACTCAAAGCCGCGTACGGCAACGCTTCCGGCTCTTTACTCACCAACGCAGCCGTGCCTAAACCGTGGGAGGAAGCCGCGGTGGCCATGCCTCTGGAAATAGGGTCGTTCGCGCCGGATTGGTCCAACACTTTCGTGGCGAGCGCGGAACCGAGGAGTCCGGTTAAAACAACCGCGGCGGCGGTCAAGGAAACCATTTCTGGATGGCCCAAGGACACGGTCACCGGCATCGCTAAAGCGACGGTGACGGATCGTGGGACCAAGGCGAGAGAAATAGCCGGGGTCAAACCGATGAGTCGACCTAAGAAGGCGGTGGAAAACATAGCAAACGTGGACGTGCCGACTAAGCAGGTAAAAATTTCCAACGCGTGTCGTTTGATAATTTTCCTCGCGCCGTAGACTTTAAACGCGAAGGAGACGATGACGGAACCTAAAAAGGCCATGAGGATATCGCCGGCACCCATGGCAGATAACGAGTTCATGTCCGTAAACGACACTCCAGATTTATACAGTTTCAAAGTGGCCTGGTACCCGGCACCGGTGCACAAACCCATGATGTATACGCCGAGGTTGGATAAGACCGCGCACGTGACAATCGGGTTCATCTTTGCCTTCACTTTGTCGACGTTACCGATTAATAAGGACGACACCGTCGCGCCTACTAAACCAACAGTGACAAAGAACGGTTGGTACGCGTCTGTGGCGGGTAACCAACTCGCTGAAAGGTAACTCATCATCGTCGTAAATCCAACCAACTGTTTGACCAAATCCGTCGTCGGCGGTTTCGCTTTCTCTTGCGGCAAAGGTTGCATCTCGACGCCAGTCATTTCTCTCACCTTCGTGGCTAACTTTGCGCTAAACGCGCACGTCACCACGAACCCGACGACGAGTAAACCGATAATCTTCCCGAGCGTCGCCGCTTCCATCGTCGACACGACCAACGGCAACGTCACCAACGAAGGCACGTAAAACACCGGCAACCAACTGGTAATCCAATCCATCGCCGGCGCGAACAAGTGGCACACCTGCGCGGACAACGAGCTCTCCTCGTCTTTCGCCAACGCATCCATCGCCAATAAAGCAAAAATCAACCCAAACATAACCACCAGCGGTCCAGGAAACGAAATGCCTTGCGATAAAACTTTCTTCGAAATCACTTTATCCAAAACGAACAAAGTCCCCGTCGCGCCGAACAAACGCATCAACCCGTCGCACTTCGTGCTGAACTCCGCAAAGTTCTTATCCACGTCCGTCGTTCTAAACATTGGATAGTTTGCTTTTTTCGCGCGTTCGTTCTCGAGTAACTTTTCCGCGTGTCGTTTCATCGCCATCGCGTAAAACGCCGTCTTGTCCTCGTGTTCGACTTTGTTCGTCTTTTCAGGAGGAGGAGGCGTACTTTCAACCGCTTTAGAATTTTCGGCAGCTTTTGCGGCAGCAGCAGCGGCGCGTTCGGCGCGAAACCTCGCCGCGATGTCCTCGTGTCCCGCCGCTTTGACCAGCATCGCCTTTCCTCTTTTAAAGCTGTTGCTTCTCGAACGTATTCTTCTCGTAGATGATGCGATGTTTTTGTTTCCAATCGTGTTCTGCCTCGTCGAATTCTTCTCTTTCGTCTGAATCGTCCGCACAGATTTTGGTGACGATGTCGCGGCAAAAAAACGCATCGAAGTCATCATTCTCGCAGTAGTAAAAGTAGTAAAAGTAAAAGTAAAAGTAAAAGTAAAAGTGCTCCTCTTCTCTCTTAAAAGTGATGTGTATTTAAGTGCGTTTAAATTCTGATGCGTTTATGAATATAGTCTGACTCATCAGAAAAGAGAGAGAAGAAATTCAAAAAAGACTGAAAATCTTTTTTTTTCTCACCATGAAGAAAGGAGAGCAAGACACGTGGTGTTTTGTAGGGTTTAATAAGAGGATGCACTCTTTTTTGCTTTCTCATGTTTTGAGTTGTCTTAGTATTCGGTCGTCCGAGACTGTTTGTATTGTTATTGAGCGGGAGTAGGAGTAGTGCTATTAGTAGTAGTAATAGAGTCTAGTAAAATATTCTCTCTCTGTTATACTAAAACGTTCTCTTGCTCACAACCCCGGGGTACCCTCGCCAGACTTTCCCGACGTCCGGGTGCCACCCTCTCGCGCCGACTCTTAAAGCCGGGTGGGTGTAGATGTCGCCGCCGAAATCCGTCGCCGGCGCTTTGACGGTTTCGCCGAGCGGGACCGACCACGAACGCGCGTCACCGAATTTAGCGACCGTTTTTTGCCACGACGTGTAAAGGTAGTACGGAACCGTGAGGTAAAGGAACATCGCGGGCGCGTACGCGCTCTTTGAAAACAACACGGAGGAGACGAACGTCTGCGCGATGACCAACGACCACATGATCAACTCCGCGCAGGAGTAAAACACCGTGCCGTTGGATTCGTATCCGCGTTCGTAGACGTACAACAAATGATACCTCCAAATGATGAAGTTGGTGAGGAAGAAGAACGCACACACCGCGGCAATCAGTGGTGCGATGACAGCAAACGTCAAGCCGAGTAAAATAATCACCGAAAACAAACCGCCTTCTCGTCCGGCTCTCATTTGTCGAGGCGAATATTTCATCGTTCTATCTCTTTTCGTTGGCGTGCACCCGAAGCAGCACCGTAAATAGGTATTGACGGTGTAACAAATCACCCCAGGGTGTGGAAATATCAACCTGTACGTGGGAATAAACACCGCTCGGTAGAAAACGAAGGATAGGAAGAAATTCGAGGACAACGGCAAGACGGTGCCGAATTGTTGCTGCAAACTGCTCACCGTGGTGCCGTTTTCTAGAGCTTGTTGCATGATCCCGGAAATCGCCCCACCGGTGATGCCGCCGATTAACATGTTCAGTAAACCCCACAAATAGTAGAATTTCATGAACCTTTGATCGGTGGCGGAGAGAGACACGTGGACGTTTTGCGCCTGCACTAAATACAAGAGGAAGAAGGACACGGCGAAGACTTCCCACAACGTGAGCAAAATCGGCGGCAAGATACCAGACACGAGCAAACGTAAACCTTCGACTTCTTTGTTATCGCAATACCACTCCAAGAACGTTTCGATGCTATCGCTTGGAGCTTGCAGCGTGCACGCGGAGGTGATCATGGTCGCGACCAAAGTCGAAGGAGTGAGAATCAAAATGACAATCGCCGGGTAGACAAACATGAAACGAACCGCCGAGGTCCGTTTCGGTTGTAACAACGTTTGCCAGTTTATATCCGATGGGCCAGGCGCGGGATGGACGACGAATTCGTTCGTTCCGCCACGGTGTAACAAACACTGCGCCGCCATGGCTGCGGCCGTTTGCGTTTCAAACACCGCGAACGCCGATGGTCCGGGGACGCCGTTCCATGCTTTTTCTCTCTCCTCGAGAATCATCGAGTCCACAACTTCCAATTCGTGCTCTAAATCTGCCAATTTTGACGATCGATCCGAGCTCGTTTCTTTTTTCCTGGCCTTTGGAATGGTGAAAAACGTCGGGCTTTTACCTAACGATCGATTCGATTGCGATTCGATGTCTTGTAATTTCGCGCGGTCTTTTTCGCTCGCGCTGCCATCAACGCTTCGTTGTCTCAGAAAACTCATCTCCCGTCCAAAATCAGCCATTTTCTGCGGATCCTCACCGAATGTGGCGCATTTCCCACGCATTTGTACGAGTTTGTTGTTGATCTCGTCTCTCTGGTCTAACAAACGATCGGTTTGCCGATGATCGTACACCGGAATCATCCCGCGAAACTCGCTGCCGAAAACTTCGTTGAACATGCGTTCCATCGCCGCGTATTGTTCATCTGCGTACGCTCTTTTCGCTTCAGTATCCTCCTCTTCTATCTGCTGCGATCTTCCGGGGTCAGATTTCGAGCTCGATCCGAATTTGGTGAGAAATTTGGCGGAGAGTATATTCCTCAACGTCTTGTGCCGTCTTGATTTGAACTTTGGAATGTTGGTCAACAAAATCACGTAGTTTTCCGCCCAAACGGAGATTAATTTGCGACTTTCTGGATCGTACGTGTTTACCGATCTCGATTGTTGCACATCCGGTAAAGCACCGATCATATCGCTGTAACTGTATTCTACGTTTGGATCTTCGCTGACGTCCAAACCCGTCCACCATTCGTGATCGATGGCGACGTCGCGACCGTCGTTGTTTTTCGCGATGGCCGCTTGCACTTCTTGCGCTTGACGAATGGCGTTTTCGAGAGACGATCGACCTTCGACGACTTTTTGCGCTTCGCTCAAATCTAAGTTATAATTCATGTTTCCGAAGGAACCTCCGGAACCCGTACGTCGATGATGACCGCCGCCGGTGTTTTGACGAAACTGCTTTTGGGCGAGTTTTTGCGGAGAGAACATGCCGCCACCACTCTTGTTATCATTCTCTTCTCGACTTGACATTCTACGGTGCGCTTGAGGCGGATTTATTTCGGTTTGAGAGCTCGATTCTTCATTCGTGCTCATTCCGCTCGAAGTGTTCCTGTTCAATATCGCATTTCTCGCCGCCGCGGCTTCTCGGCTATACGTTATGGACGAGGTCAACATGTTTACATCGTCGTCGGTAATGTCCAAAGCGTTCTCGCCGTCTTCTTCATCGTTACTATTATTATTACGAGTATGATTATTATCACGAGATCGACCTGATATAGTCCGAGCGGCGCGATTGGCTTGCATCATCGAAGATCCAACCACTGAGCGTCCTAAATTACCCATATCGCCAAAGATGCCGAGGATTCTTCTCCCGGCGCCTCGAGTGTTCGCCGGCCGTTCCGTCGGCGCATATCTCGAACTACCCGCGTGTCGGTCGAGTTGTTGTCTGGGATTTATCCCCCGCTCTTCGTCGTCGTCGGAATCGGCGTCGTCTCTAATATTCGCAGACTCTGAAATCGGGCCTGGCGGCGATTTACTATTTCCTTTCAGAGGACTCGGAGAATAGTCTAACACTTCATCCTCGTCGTTAGAAGTAGGAGTAGAAGTACCGCTTGTTGGTGATGAAACCATCTTCTCAGCTTCGTCGTAATCAAGCTGTTGCGGAGATGAATTTTTGGGCGAATTCCGGGAGAATAATCCGCCGCTACGTTTCGTCACCGACGAGTTCGGAGACGCCGTCGCGGCGTAGGATTCCAAAGAAATACCTACCGATGATGGAGACGACGGTTTCTTCGACGCCGCCGCCGAAGTGGTCGACGGAGGTGTGTTCGTAATCGTACCCGCAATAGAAACACCACCAGAAGACGTCGGCGAGCTTGGTAGTTGACCACCATTGCCGTCACCGGCTTTCTCCACGTGTCGCGGCGGTGGTTGGTTCTTGCTTGGCATCCTTTTTTCCTCGCTAGTACTGTTTAGTCCTGCGCTGCCGCCGCCGCCTCTACCGCCGCCGTATCGAAACAATCCCTTACCGCCACTCGCCTTACTTTGTCGCGCTTTCACGGAAACGACCGAGCGCGCGGAAGGATCCTCGTCAGTATCAAAAGCGAAATTACCGTCGTCTCCGTCGTCTCCCGCTGGCGAAGACTGACTCCCCAAACGCTCGCGACGGCTCAACGACGCGACACCTTTCGACTTGAAAGCTTGTGATTTGATCATCGCATTGGCCTTTGCTTTCGCCGACGCTGCCGTCATAGCTTTTGACCCGAGCGACGTCGAACGCATTAAAGACATCGATTTCATCAACGAGGACCCCGACCCTCGACCTCCATCGCCTCCTTCATTGCTATTTTTATTATTCCCACCACTCTGGCTGCTATTATGACTACTGCTATTATAACTCGCGTTGTTATTGTTGTTGTAGTTGTTATTATTGCTCCTGATTGGTGAAACACCTCCGTATTCAGGCATTTCCTCGCTTCCCCTTCTCGTCGTCGGCGATGGAATGCCGCTTCCGCTCTCTTGCTTCTCGAAAAAAGTCACGCTCCCGGTGTGGCCGCCATCTTTCACAATCGCCGGCGCATTTTCCAAGTCCAACGAACGCAAATCTTTCGATCGTTGTAAACTCGGCACTGCCAACGTCCTCACGCCAACCTCCTGTAAATTTTCTTCAATCTGCGCCACGTCCATCTCGTCGGATACGTTTTGGCCTTGTTTCACCAATTGCACTAAAATCGATTCCGGTTGGTGCACCGCTCTCCATAAATTCGTGTCTCCTTTCGTGGTCAAATAGAGCTGTCGTAAAATCGTAAACGATTTCACGTGTTTACCTACCAACCACACGACGTACAACGTAATCAATTGAAAGAAAAACACGTGCAACCACAACAAGCTCGCCTCGTCCGGCACATTCGCCGCGGTCGTTTGCATCAATATCGATCGAATCGCTCCCGATAACGTCGTATCTTTACCTTCCAACATATCTTGTTCGTACTGCGCGTTAAGTTCGCTACAAATCGCCATGTGCACTGGAATAAAAATCGCGCACACGACCACCGCTACCGGGAAGAAAATCTGCACCCCTAACTGCGCGACTCTCAAAAACGCAAACCCGTCCAACCCGGCGGTTTGTATAAACTCCTTATCGCTCACTCTCAACACGTGCACGATCCACCCGTACAAATACGTCACGTACGCTTTGCTCTGTTTCAAAAACCAGATCACCCACAGGTACGAATTCGACAACTTCCTCGTCGCCGGTATGCCTTTGCGCCAATCGAACTCGGCTTTATCGTACGGCGGCGGCGGTCTCGTCAGGTTTCGCAAGCGCAAGCGGCCAAAGTAGATTGGATTGGCGTGTCTGTACGCGCCGAATAAAGTTAACACCACGAACGAGGCGATGAAATAATCTGTTGTTTTTGTGTATAGAGAGAGATGTTTTGTCAGCGTTTCCATCCAATGTGAAAAGAGGAGTTCTTGTGCAAAGAAGAGCAGATATTTGAATCTCATCATCATCCTCCGTATCATCAGCGCGCGCGTGGAAGACAAAAAGACGACGGCGATAAAGATGACGATGATGCAAGCAACAATTGCTCTCTCTCTCTTAGTATTGTTCTTGTTGTCAATCGTCTCAAAAAGTAATAATAAAACGTACACAAAAGAGAGTAACTGATATCGGTATCCGAAACGTTGAAATGCGCGCTCGTTTGCACCCAAGGCACCGGCGGCGGTGGCGACGGCGACGGGGGAGGCGGAGGAGGATGAGGAGGAGGATTGGGAGGCGGGAACGGCGAAGGTGGCGGGAACGGCGAAGGTGGCGGAGAAGGCACGAGAGACATTATTACGTGTTATTCTCTGTCCGAAGCGTCGAAAGTGGTGGTCGAGGCAAACGAATTTTGAAGATTTTTCAAAGAAGATTTCAAAAGAGTTCAACTTTGCGGTAAAGAGCGGGACAAGAAAGAGGACACAAAGAGACACTCTACGCGCCGCAAGGAACACACAGATACAGTATACGCATGAGTAGTAGTAGCAGTAGTAGTATTCTTATAAGTATTATAAGTATTAAGCTTCGTCGAGTGCAATTCTCGGACAGATGTTCATGCTTTGCAATTCCTGAAACAACAACTTACACGCGTACGGGACTTTCAACGTGGCGACTTCGGCTTTTATGCCGCAGCTGTGACAACAGTCCCTCCCGCTCGCTTTGTCTCGGTACGCGAGTAAACCGCACGTGACGCAGACTTGCGCGTCGAAGACGTCGGCGGAAATCATGAGACGTTCGAGAACTAACGCGGAAGCGCCGTAGCCGATTAAGCAGTCGCGTTCCATTTCGCCGAGGCGTAAACCGCCTTGGCGGGCGCGACCTTCCGTGGGTTGTCTCGTGAGAACAACGCGTGGACCTCGAGCGCGCGCGTGCATTTTGTCCAGGACCATGTGTTTGAGCTTTTGGTAATAGACTGGACCGGTGAAAATTCTCGCTTGGAGGTATTCGCCGGTGAGACCACAGATTAAGGTTTCCTTACCGTCCGAAGCGTAGCCGGCTTTGAGTAAAGCTTCGCCGATTTCGTCGACGGACTCGTTCTTGTTCGTCGTCCCGGCGGCGGTGGCGGAGGATATGTCGTTGCTGGCAAACGCAGAGGCGTCGCGGAAAGTGCCTTCTTCTGAGGCAGCCTTTCCGGCGAGTAACTCGATGAGTTTACCAACAGTCATCCGCGACGGGAAACCGTGCGGGTTCATCACCAAGTCTGGGCATATGCCGCGTTCGGTGCACGGAAAATCTTCCTGCGGTAAAATGGCACCGACGACGCCTTTTTGACCGTGGCGAGAGGAGAATTTATCGCCAACCTCTGGCCGTCTCGTGTGACGCACCAACGTTTTCACCACGAACTGGTTCTCGTCAGTCACCGTGAGCATGACCTTGTCCACGACGCACTCGTCCACTTCCGGTCCTCGGTAGACTTGCGGAGCTGGACGAAACTCGCGATCGGGGAGTTGATCGGGATTCGTCATCGGGTCTCGAGTGTTTATCGGCATGTGCTTGTTGATGTAAATGTCTTTGTTTCGAATCCTCACCCCAACTTGCGCGTACCCGTCGTCGTCCAACACTCGGTAGTTTTTCATCTTTTTCATCTGAGTTATCGACGGTTTCAACACTTTATCTTGCGTTCGATTGGCGTATTTTTTCATCGTTGCCGAGTATTTCCTAGAGACTTGACATCGACCAAAGCCTCGGTCTAAGGATGCACGGTTTATCACTACCGCATCTTCAATGTCGTAGCCAGTGTTTGATAACACCGCGATGACGGCGTTTTGCCCCGCGCCTAAACGATCGTATTGAATCAACTCGATCGTTTTCGTTGTTACCAGCGGCTTTTGCGCCGAACACAACGTGTACATCAACGTATCCATTCTGTTCAGTTGATTAAACGCTAAATTGCCCATGGCTTGTTTACCCATTGCGCACTGGTACGTGTTTCTTGGACTTTGATTGTGGTGTGGAAACGGAATGATCCCGGCGCAGACGCCTAAAAGCGTAAACGGTTCGATTTCGCAGTGCGTGTGCGCACCGGCGGTTAAATCCTTCTCGTGCAATGCGATGTACGCGTCGTTTTCCTCGTTCACGTCTAAGTATTCCACGTACCCTCTTTTCAAGAAATCGTCAAATACCCACTCTTTGTTTTTCAACGCGTCGAGATGTTTTTGTTTCATTTTCAATCGACCGGTGGTTTTGTCGACGACGATTAAAGGTCGACAGACTCTTCCGCCGTCCGAAGCTATGTGAACGAAACCTTTCGTCACGTGGACAGATACAAACTCGCTAATGCGACCCGACCGACGCAGTTTTCTAAATTTAAGCGCGAACTGCTTCGGTTGCGACACGGAACCGAGTATGGAACCGTTCAACAACACCAGCGCGCTGTCCTTCTGGTGCAACTCTTCGCCGGCTAAGTGTTCGAGGAGTTCGCAACCGAGCGCGCGCGCGAGTTTTATCAGAGGCTCTTCGTCGGAATCCGTGGTGACGTGCGTCATGAGCGCTAAATTTTTCACCAACCCGCAACTTTCGCCTTCCGGAGTATCCGAAGGACACAACATCCCCCACTGCGACGGTTGTAACGCTCGAGGACCACTCACTTTACGAGTTTTTTCAAACTGCGAGGTGATTCGAGTCATCATCCCAATCGCGGATATGAAGGACAAACGAGAGAGAACCTGAGTCACGCCTTTACGTTCCATTCGAAATCTTTTGACGGTCCAATTTCCAGTCGATATCGCGTGCTCTAATCCGTTGCTAATAGTATCTTGACGTATGCACTTAACGACGTCAAACTGCTGCGCGCGATTGGCTTTTGATAAAACCGCATCCGCTTGGCGCTTTAAATCCGCGTTTAAACGTTTAAAACAATCTTCAAACAGCAGCGCTAACAATTGCCCGGCTAATTCGAGCCTTTTATTTCCGTAATAATCTTTATCGTCCACTTCCTCGGGATTTAAATTCGCCAACAAAATACGTCGAATCATCACGCACACGTACGCCGATTTCCCTCGAAAATCGTAATCTTCCACCGGGACGTGCGCTAACACAACGCCGGCGAAAATATCTCTAGCTTCGTCCGAACGCGTTCGTCTGTTTATATTGATATGATTCGCGTTGACATTATTTTCTTTCCCTATTGGTGCGCTCCCGTCGTTGTTGCTGTTGTTTTTATTATTCGCGTTCGCTCTGCTATTGGCGTTGTTATTCACTCCCATGGTTGTCGGTTGCCCTGGCGTCGGGCCTTCGCTCGCTTCGACTGCCGCCGCGGCGGCTTTCCCGTCCTTTCCAGCAATCGCAGCCAAACGCCACTGACTGGAGCGAATCCTTTGCCCGCAATATTCCAATGCCTCGCTTTGCGTAAACACGTCCAACGCGGTACACTCTTGTAAACTCGGCGCTAACAAACTCATACACAACGGATCGCTCCCGCCGGCGGCTTTTTGCATCAACTCCTGGTCGCTTTCTAAACCCATTGCTTTTAATGCGATGACTATAGGAATATCCTCTTGGAACGTGTTGTGTTTTAAATACAATTTGCCTCCTTTCTGCACGACATTCGTCTTTGATTTGCGCTCGTGCGTGCTTGAAGTTACGCTGGCGCAAATTAACCCTTTCGCGTCTCGTTCGATAATCACTCTGTTCTTACTCAACTGCTCTTGAATCAAAATCACCTTCTCGACTCCTTTCACGACAAAATACCCTCCAGGATCTAAGGGACACTCGCCTAATCTCGCCAATTCGTCTTCGCCTTTATTCCTCAAACAACACCGAGAACTCCTCAACATCAGCGGAATCTTTCCAATGCACACGTCGTGCGTCGTAATAATATCCTTCCCTTTCGTATACTCCACGTCCACCATCACCGGTGCCGCGTACGTCATATCTCTCAACCTGCACTGTTGCGGCGTGATATCTTGTTTCACCATCCTCTCGTCCACCGTTTGCGGCGACCCGACGGAGACGTTTTTATACCTCAAGTAAAAGTTCGGGTCCGAGTCGCACGTGACTTTGTTGTTCGCCTTGGCGGAGACAATCTTCTTGATCTCCTCGTCGATTAAGTAATCGAACGATTCGATGTGTTGACGAACTAATTTAGTTGTTGTTCCAAAGAGTAGTAGTAAAGAGATTTGTGTTACATGTTGTCAGTATTTTTTGTTCCTCGCATCGAGAGCGAAACCACCCAAGAGGAAGAGAAACGAATAAGACGAAAATTTGTCTCGCACCTAACCCTCTGACTTTGAGAAACGCGGGTAATAACTCGAACTTATCCTTCATCGTTTTGATTGGTTTCGTTCGATCGCCGGAGTATAAACACTCTAAAGTATTGTTATTAGTATTATTGTTTCCATATTCTGATGCTCCTCTTCTTCTTCCTCCTCCTTTGTCTTCTTCTTTGTCTTCGGCGGCGGCGGAATGTTTCCCCATCGGAGCGAAACTCTTTTAACGCTCTTCTTCTTCTTCTCTGCTGCGTTTATAATAATAAAATCAAAAAACGAACGACAACAACAACAACTATAACGAAGCTCTCTTCTTCTTTGTCTACTCCGTTAAAGAATGTACATTCCACGCGCAAGACAAACACGCGTTGTTGTAAAAGAAAAAATGAGGAATTTTTACATCAGAGAGAGAGAAGAAGTGAGAGGAAAAATTAGTTATAAAATACTTCCGTGCGTTCATCAAAAAGAGTCATCAACAAAACGTTTCAGTCCATGGCGTCTAACAACACTCCTCCAGCAGTTTTAGTCGTAGGCTCCTCGTTTTCGTTTTGAAAATCTGATATATCCTCTACTCTTCCTCCTTTTCGAGTAGTATTTTGTTGGAGAAGTTTCTGACTGTCCTTCGCCATATCTCTTTTCAACGCGTCGAGCTTCGCCTTCTCTCTTCTTTGATCGGGAGGTAAGAGAGGGAGGATGGGTTTACCGAGTTTTTCGGCCTTAGTTAAACCGTCGTCGCCGGAGGCACCTATCATGGCGTGGTCGGTATCTTCCTCTTCGGAGTAATCAGAGTCGTCGTTTTGTTGGTTCTCGAGTAACTTTTTCTTCTTCGCTTCGGATACGCGCAACGCTTGGACTTCTTCCCAGGAGAGTTGGGGCGTTTTGTACGTCTCGAGAAACTTTTCGCCTTTTTCATCGAGAACTTGCAGAAATTCTTCGGTTTGGCCTCGGATTGCTTGCGGGTGTTGTAACAATAAATCGAGTTCGGCGCCGTCCAAGGATAACAGTTTATCCAATACGCATTGAGGTAGTTCCGGGTAATACTCTTTGATGCGGTCTTTCATCCACTCGTAATAGTAGAAATATTTCGGTTTCGGGCGCATGTATTCCGGGACTTCGTTTTCCCACTTATCTTTGTCCAAAAAGGTTAAAGCGAAGACAGAGCCCTTTCGTAACGCAGCTTTGACTGGATCGGTTAATCGAGCTTGCATTTTGTCCGAGTACGATTGGTAGATTTGGATGGCGCGAGCGCGCGTCGTCGAGAAAGACATAGAGGAGGAAGGCGTCTTCTCGTTATCTTCTTCTTCTTCTTTCTCTTTCAACGACAACGCTTCTTCGGTTTCCAACGCGCGTTTGGCAAAAAGTGCGCACGCAACTTGACTCTCGACGACCAAGTTATCGTTTTCGTGTCCTATACCTTCTTCGCCGCCTTGCGCGATTTCCGTTCGCGTGATGTTTTCTTCGACGAGTAAACGGTCGCAACACAAAGCGCGTTCGTAATGAAAAGCGCCGCCGAACGCGATGACGTCTTTGCACATGTACGTGGCTGCTTTGACGTCTTTTGCGGCTTGTATGACATTATCGGCGCGTAAATACGCTCTAGCGCGAATGCCGGACAAAAATCCACGCGCGATTGATTTTCGTTGGCTCTTCGTAAACTTCGCAGAAGTTGATGAGTTTAGTTGGAATACGGAGGATTCGACCCCGTTGCGTAAAGATGTAAACTTTAACCACTCGTCTCGCACGCGTTTCTCTTCACCCACCGAGTATTCAAGCAGTAACGAGCTGACACGTTTCTTCGACATCCTCGCGCTTTCCGGACGAATCAACGTTAATCCCTTCCCATCTCGCGAAAATGTCAACGGATTTGGCGTTTCGGCGTCAAAGATGCGCCGGGCGTAATCGTCGCAAATGAACTTGATGGAAACTTGATCTCGAGCGACGAGTGCTGCGAGAGCCTCGGAGAGGTGATTCGTGTTTTTATTGCTGTTCTCTTTCTTCGGGGACGCGACTTCTAACGCGTTTAAATACAACTCGCACGCGCCATCGAAGTCCTTTCTCTTCTCGGACGCTTTCGCGCACCGAAAATACGCCTTGCGCAATCGAAACCGTAATTCGTCGAGTATAGATCTTTCCGCCCCGTTCTGCTCTTCTTTCTGCAACGTGCCTTTTAATATACTTTTAGCCATATCTGCGTCGTTGAAAGACTCTTCAAAATGCTCTAAAGAGTACGCGCAAATCGATCGATTTAATAAAACTCTCGACGCTTCGATCGGATCGATCGGGTACGACGAAGTCGAAGTCGAGCGGCTCGTCGTAAACAAGAGCTGTTCCAAATACGCTTTCGCTTTCGTGTACGAGTCGAACGCTTCCGAGTGATTAGACGTCTGTGCAAAAAATAGATTACGTGGGGCATTACATTTAAAAAAAAACAAAACGTACTCGAAACTGCCCGTCTCCAATCCTCTTCCATTCATGCACTTCTTCCTCTGCACGCTTTCCTCCTCCCTTTTGTTGTTGTTGTTGTTGTTGTTGTTCTTGTTGTTGTTGCTTCGTCATCGTCGTCGTCATCGCTTTTGAGGAGAGCAGAAGAAAAAAAAATGAGATGTGATGTCTTTTTTTTTAATGAAAAACCAAAAAGCGTTACGAAAAAAAGGCAGTCTCGCGACAAAAAAAGCTCAATCTGCTTCTTCAGAAAAAATGGGAAAGCGCTCGGACGCCTACCAAGACTGCTGCGAAAGAAAGTCGGGTCGCAGTCGACGACGATAGAAAGAAGAAGAAGATAAAGATGATAAAAAAACGCGCGCACATCGCGTCCACGATCTTAGGCTTGGATTATGAAGAAGATAAAGAAGAGAATGGAAAGGTGTACTATTTAAACGCAGACGCGAAAGATAAAATCGATTTCCGAGCGTACGTGGCGCAGATTCGAGACTTTTTGTTGGGAAACTTTAACGTTTTCTCTTCGACTTCTTCGAGGACTACACTCGAAGAGAGCATCGACGAAGGTAAAGGAGGAGGAGAAAAGAAGAATTCAAAGAAGAAAAGAGCGAACGTGGCGTTAGCGATGCGATGCAACCAATCGTTTCTGGCGCACTTCCTCGCTGTATCTGAAATCCCCTCGGTAGACTTTACGGTTTTATTGAACAGTCGATGGTCCTCGGAAGAGGCGCGAGCGGCTATGGAACACTGCGAATGCGAGATGCTCATCGCGGATGAGTTTCATCTGAACATTTGGAGCGAGTTTGACGGCAGTATGGATGTGAGTGAGCGCTTAACGGTGTTGAAAGCGAGACCGTTTTACTCGTGCGACCGCGGGTTTCGCGAACGGCACGACATCGCGATGAAGAAGAGTTGGTTTCAAAAAGAGGACGAGAGGAAGAGGAAAGAAACTGAAAACGCGACGGATGTGATTGGGGAGTTGTTTGGGAAGGTTTTAGAGCTCGTGAAAGGTACGACGAGTGGTGAAAAGGATGAGGAAAAGGATGAAAGCGGTGGGAGGGATGATGAAGACGAGGAGGAGGTGCGCGGATCGTTTACGCTGGAAGATGTCAACGTGGTTGAGCATTACACGGAAGAAGAACAAGAAGAAATAGAAGAAGGTGGGAATAAGGAAATCATCAAACGTATGGTGCGAGCAGAATACCGGGATATTCGAAACAATTGTTGCCTCGTGTTCACCAGCGGTACGAGCGGATTCGCCCCGAAAGCAGCGATCCTTTCGCATTCCAACCTTGCCGCCGCGATCGACTCGAAATTGTACGATGAAAACGGCCCTCAATACGATAGCGAGGACGTTTATTTGCACTGCGCGCCACTTTACCACGTCGGTGGTCTCATCAGTGGACTCGCCGCAATAAAAGCAGACGCGAGGCACGTCTTCCTCGAGTCTTTCGACGCTCGATCGTTCTTACAAGCCATAGTGACTGCAGAAGTCACCGCGTTCATCGCCGTACCGACCATGTTGCGCAAGCTCGAACGCATGTGCAAAGATGCACACTTGATTCCCCGGCCGACGACAATTTCTTCCACGGTTCAAAGCAACCCTTCGACGTTTAATTCTGTCAAGAAAATCCTCGTTGGCGGGGGTCCCATGCATGAAAAAGACGTCGCGTTTGCGAGAAAGATCTTTCCAAACGCCAAAATCATCTCGACGTACGGCATGACCGAAGCGACGTCGTCGATTGCATACGCTGATTTGACGGATATTGAGATGACACCTCTAGGTAGCAGGACGGCTTCGGCCTCCGACATGTCTTTAGGAGACAACTGGGTGGTCACTGCAAACTCAAACGTTAATCAAGGTAAAATCATCGAAGGTCTGTCCGTGAAAATCGATCGTTTAGGCCAGGAAAATGAAATCTTGATACGAGGCGAAACGGTGTCAAAAGGGTACTACAACACACCCGTAGCTCATTCGTTACACGTCGACGATAAATACAACAACAACGGGTACTTTCGAACTGGTGATATCGGAGAAGTCTCCAAAGATTCCAACACCGTTCGCATCCTTGGTCGATTATCCAATGCAATCAAAACTGGCGGAGAAAACGTCTCGTGCTTGGAAGTCGAACAAGTTGTCGAGAAGCACGAATTGGTGCAAGAATCTGTCGTATATGGCGTACCGGATGACGTGTGGGGCGAAATTGTAACCTGTGCTGTGCGACTGAAACCCGACGTCGAGTGGGCGCAACCGACGGAAAACCTCAACAACCCCGACGCGTGGGAGTTTATGAAATACGCCGAGGAACATATGGACGACCACATGGACGGCCAGCTTTCATCGTTGAAAAAAGTCAACGGGGAAATGTTGCGTCACTGGTGCCTGAAAAAGCAACTGGCGAGGTTTAAAGTGCCTAAACAGTGGGTAGTCGTGGAGAATGAGTTTCCTCGAAATAGCGGCGGTAAAATAGATTTGAGCCAACTTAGAAGAGAGATCACGGTCGGCCGA
>ERZ651776.610-NODE-610-length-48809-cov-5.232332_pt1 | contig 48809 bp, 24 predicted proteins | sample MGYA00514761_ERZ651776 | MGnify/ENA metagenome assembly ERZ651776
CCCCTTCCCCCCCCCCCCCCCCCACACACCCCCAACAAAACAGAGACCACGTGTGACAAAGAATAAAACAGGCTTTGGCAATCAATTTAGCGCCTCCTCCACCTTCACGCCCCCCCAAGTTTCTGATGATGGCTCCCTAGTTCCTGAGGACGACGATGACAACCCTAACAATACCAACCACTCCACCCCCACCAACAATACCAACAACCACGCTAGCCCACCGCGCACCAAGGTTGATTTGAAGATGGCCGCCCGTCAGCGCAGGGCACTTCAGATTCGGGAGCAGAACCATGAGATTGAGGAGGTAGCAATTCTTGCCTCCGACCCCGCAAAGGAAGCAAAAAAACATAGTTTTACGAGGATTGAGGAGAAACTTGAACAAAAGCGTGACCGCCACGACAAGGCGGCCAAGAAGTATAAGCAACAGTTGCGGGACGTTTCGGATGACGTGGAAATTTACTATGTCAAGGAGGCTGACAGAATCAAGGAAGCACTGAACAGCATCGATGGTCAGATCAAGGACGTCTTCGTAGAGCTTGATAAGGACGAGATTTTGGAGATGAAAGACTACACCTACGTGACTGACATGTGGGACAAGATCAACGAGCTTCTGTCTTCCCGAACTGATGAGGTGCTCCATTTTGGGGACCAACTGGAGTCATTTGAGCGCACGCGTAGCTCTACCATGGCCCGCAATCTGCGAGCTATGGTCGATTCGCAAGTTCAGATCGGCTTGAAGCTCCCCCAGGAAATCGAACGCGCAGCAGAGCAAGAATCCTTCGAGCTCAATTCAGTAATCATTGGGAACCGCAGGGCTCACGCAGAGCTCACTTCGCGGATGGAGAAGGAAGATATTATTGAGAAGGTGGAAGCTAGAAAAAAATGGGAAATTCGGTGCAGTGACTGGAGGACTCTCCGACACAATCGCGGGATCCGAGAGTTCCATCAAGACATCACCGCAGACAATTTTACCAACCCGCCAAACCGAGTGGCTCTATTCGAAGAATTCAAGGCCTCTCAAGATGTCCGCCACGAAATGCGCATTAAACTCCTCCGGTCATTAGGGTGTCTGGACAACCACACGCTCTCTTCATCCGGTGTGGACAACACCCGATCTAACTTTAAAGACATCAACGACAAGGAGCTCAAGGCCATCAAGGCCCTCTACGATGACGCCATGGCACTTAAATTTAAGAAACACGACGAGGCGGAACAGCGACGCGAAGACCTTCGGGCAGAGCTCCATATCTACGGAGCTTTACATAACGAGCCGGACCTAGAGAGCGGGGCTCGCACCATCGATGAGCAGGTTTCGCAGACAGCACTAGAAGAATTCTTCCGCAAGTCGGGAGGGCTCAAGCACGCACTGGTGGCCATTGCCAAGCAACTCCGAGACCCGAGCTTAATTTATCAAAAGTACTTGCATGAAGTGTCCAGGGGGATTGGGGTGCTTCTCTGCAGCAAGGATCTAGAGGTGGTGCTCGAGAAACAAGGGAAAGATTCCATGAGGAAGAACATGCAGGACACTTTAGAGCGATTACGAAAAGCGACCAAGAGCGAGGTGGTGCCCGTCTTACCGCTGCTTAAGCAGCAATGTGTGGACCTCGCTGTCGTTAATAAGATTGACCCTATGTTGAAGAGGGAGCTTTCCACGGCGAGTGACCAGCTACAGGACCTCATCAGCTCAGTGGCCAATTCATTGAATTCAGCTGCCAGCAGGGTATCCAAGACTGACAGCAGAGCGAACAGCACCCGTCGAGAGAGCAGAGCCGGAAATCTCGGTGGATTAAATGACACAGGGTTGGGTATGACTGGCGCTAGCAATGCGGGTGGCCCGAGCGCGCCTCCCAGCGAGAGCATTAGGAGCAGAAGAAGTAGTACTCGAAGGAACAGCACAAGCGCGGGGGCCTCCAAGGGATGGGACGATGGACCGGAGATCGACATGTTGCAAGTCAGAAATATCCAGAAACACCTGGGAATGTTAATGGCCGTTTGCGAACTCTCGCCAGAATTCTTGGAGTGCCTAGGCAACATCACGACGGGGCTAGTTGAGAAAGGGAAGTGCAATGAATTTATCGATGCTGTGGTGAAGGGGGAGACGTCCAAGCCGATTAAGGATAGGGATCTAGAGCAGGACAGTCTAATAGACTGGGTCGAACAGTCCCTCAGCGTCCAAGCGGTAACTTTGAACAGCGGAGCGGAACGCATGTGCAGCTTCTACCATGCCATTGCTAAGATTTTGGAGAAACACAGGGAGAAGGAAATGGACATTGACGAGACAGCGGCTGACTTAATGTTTGAGCTCAAGGAGGACTTCCGCATGGCGGACGAAGACAGAGAAGCTGACGTAGATCACGCTCTTGACAGACTTAGACATGCTGCCGACGAGAAGGAGCTCGAGTTCAGCTTTGACCATGCGCTCAAGATGCTAAATGTTATAGAGAATGAGTATCGGGTCTACCACAAAAAGGGAGTTCTTACTGCGGCCAAGCACCCCGTGGCAGTGGATGGAGAGCATCGGAGATTCTGTTTCTTGGTTTGCGACAGGTTCGGGTTGGTTCCGCCAAAAGAGATGGCCCTGCCAGAGAAGGAAGAGGAGGAGGAGGAGGAGGTTAAGAAAACAGTTGTCGTTGCAGATGAAGAGGTGATTGCTGACAAGGTAGGAGAAGGAAGTGACGGCGCTGACAACGGTGGCGCTGACAACTCAGACGATAACGGGGCTGGCGAAGGAGAAGCAAAAGACGAAACTCAAAACGAAGGACAGGAGGAGGAAGCACAGCAAGAAGCGCATTTCCACGATGATGGCACGCCGTTCACCGAAGAGGAAGAGGCCGCGCACAAAGCTGAGGTTCTCTTGGAGGAACAGCAAAGAAAAGCCGAAGAGGAGGCGCGGCTGCTGGCGGAGGAAGAGGCCAAGTCGAAAATCGTAATCACTGCCGGGGACGAACTCTGGAACGACGAAATTGCCGATATTTTTCAGACGGGGGTGTCGCGCTACCTATATGGAATCAAATTGGCTGCTGATGACATGGTGGCCGAGCTACTTGCGCCTCCTGCGGACGGCGAAGACGAAGAGGACGATTTACCCAAGGCATTTCCCGTCTACGAGCGGAAGGTGGAAAAGGTGTCAAACGAGGATGAGGAGGAAGATGGGACAGCAAACAACAAGGCTGACAAAACTGAGAAAGCAGACGGAGAAAGCGATGCTGAGAGTGACGCCAACGACGTTGTTTTCTTCGATAACTTTGAACTCCTCAGTGACGACGCGGTTGCTGAGATGAATGAGTCTGAGCGAGATGCTTACATCGAGGAGCACGACAAAAGATTCATTCCCCTCACCCAGGAGGAGGTTAACGCGCTGCCGGATGATGAGTCATTTGCGACGTATAGTAAGTGCTTGACGGAGATCAACGCGAGGCGGGAGGAGAAGGCGACAATTATGCTAGGAGCGAAAGCTAAACGCGATAACACTCCTGTTGACAAGGATGGAAGGGACTGCATTCGCATCACCAAGCTCCCAATTAACGAGAGCACCTCGTTCGTCGGATCGTTGAGAGAGAGCGTTTTGAGCTGCATGGAGGAGGACAGTTTAGCCAGGCAGAGGAAGATGGACGCCTTGAACGAAGAAAGGGCGGAGGATTTGACCGAGGAGCTTGAAGAAAGGCTGAGGTTGCATTGGCCCAGAAAAGGGCGGACCGAGGTCAAATTCAGGCAGCCCAGGGAAGGAGAGCTTGTCGCTCACCGGCAAAAATCAGCGAGATTTCTCCGGCAATTCTACCAAAGACTCAACGAACAAGACGGCCAATTCAGCGCCATCCGCGAAAAGGTCATACATCACAGCGACGAGTTCAAGCAGGCGGTACAGTTGCTCAAATGTACTCTGGCAAACCAAGGAAGCCTGGCTGCGCTTCAAGGGCAAGAAATGCGGTGCAAGAAGCTCCTGGCGAATTTTGGACCCGAGTGCGAGGAACTTCGGGAAGAAATGGATACTTTCATAACCACTAAACCAAAGAAATTGGTCAACACAATCCACACGCTCATTAAGACCACTTTGACCTTCCAGCAGGGCGGGGACTACGATAAGAAGGAAGTGGATGATTTGAAGTTACTGTTGGTGGAGCCTGATAAAAAAGTCAAGACTGCGGTTGCAAATCGGGAAAGCGTGATAAAAGAGACGGAGGAGTACCAGGTCGAGGCCACCATGACCACCAAAGATTTCAAGGTCGAATACGAGCGATGTTTGCTGGAGCTATCCCTTCGCCTTGGCCTTGGCAAAAAATTTGGTGCACCCCGACGTAACGCTCAAGAGCGCCTTCGCACGGAGGTTACAAGAGACGAGTACAGCGCAGAGAATGTGGACAAGTTGCTCAACAACCTAGAGAAGCTCTGTGACATCGCCAAAAAGAATGCTAAGAAAGTTTCCTTTGAAGATGGCAAAAGCAACAACAACAATGGCAGTGACAAGAACGGTGAAAATGGAGACAAGAGCATAGCCGTTCTGATCACCCACTGCTTGTTATCGATCCGGTCGGCGCTTTACCGTAGAGCAATGTACCTGGATTTCCTGCACAAACCTGAATTGATTGACGCGGAGCGAGTAATCCCGCCTTCCCTTGAGGAAGAAGGGCAAGATGGTCATGTTGCTGAGGATGCCATGATTGTCGGCACTTTTGCGAGTGCAATTGACACCCTTCAAAAGCAGTGCAGGGAGGAGACTAGGAATCTCTACGAGCAGGAGGGCAAGAGCGACTTGCTTGGGGATGAGGGTGTCCCCGATAGTTTGAGAGAGTGGCTCAATCAAAGTTGGATCAAAGTTTTGGGATCAAAGGATGAAGAAGAAATCTTGAACGAGGCTGTGGTAATTGCCATGGATGGAAAGGACACGTATACAGTTCAGTACACAGATGGTTTAGAGGAGAAGAACGTGCCTGCAGTCCTTATTCGTACATTTGGTAGCAAGCCCGTGAGAGCCCCTGAACCCCCCATCCACAGCCCCCGCACTCGCGTGCAAGTTCATTTCCAGTGCCACCGTGAAAAGTCGCGCAGGCGGCTCCGCGCACAGGTTGAGCGCCTCGAGAGGCTCATTGCCAAGACACCTGTACCCCCTAACCCCACCGTCTTGGGTGCACCCTCGGCTGCTGTCGTGGACGTCATGGGCAGGTGCAAACAAGAGAGCAAGGATACCGTGAAGAAGAGCGAGGCTGGGTTTCAGAAACTGTTAGCTATATGGGATGCGGCGAGGACTAAGCACAAGAGTAGCTTGCGGCCACAGCTTGGAAGCCCCGACGCTGCTGCTTTGTTGGAGAAATTGAAAGACAAGGAGATCAAAAGGAGCGCTGAGGTTAAGAATGCTGTGGACAAGTTTAAGACGAATTTGCTGAGCAGTCAGACTACCAGCTCCACTCAGACGATCCAAAGGCTCGTAAGTATCCTCAAAACACAGGCAGCAATCGTTGACACGCTAGTTTTGAGGGAGGACTTTTTCGCTCTACCCGGTGATGAGTTGATTCTGCCCAAGAGGAAGAGCCTGAAACGGCTGAGAAAAGCCAGCACCTCCGGGAAAGACGGCAAGGTTGGCGATGATGAGGATGGCGGTGGCGATGGCGGTGGCGGTGGAGGTGGCGATGAAGCCCCCAAGACTGTGGAAAGCGGTGGAAGGCAATTTGTAAAAAGAAAGTGGGCGCCATTGCCGCTGGGCGTCTTTGCTGACCAAATGAGGCAACAGCAGCCGGTCCAAGAGGAGCCAGAGAAGGTAGAAGAGGAAGTCGTAATTAAAGGCGGGAAGAAGAAGGCAGTGGCGGCGGAGGAGGAGGGAGAAGAGAAACTCAGCGAGGTCGATCTCTGGGCCAAGAAGCAGAGTGAAGATAGCATTTTTGAGAGCTGCCTGACAACAAGCCACAGGTGTCTTGTGAAAATGTCTCTCTCTTGCCTCGATGATTACACAACGTTCTATCGAGATCAGATGGAAGGGATCAGGGCCAAATACGAGAATCTTTACGCTGAGGAAGAGATATGGGAGAAAAAATGGCTCGGTCTGTGTGCCGATCTGAAGGGCATGAACTAACTAGATTGCACCCAGTGCAACCCTGAATAATGTATTGTTGCGTTTGCTATCTACTAATGTAATGCTGTTATTGTCAATCGTGCCAATCGCGTCGTCTTTACCAGTTTAATAGTTTAAAACTCATCCGAAGGCAAAAGTCCAGCAAACATTTTGTCCCAGGATTCAGCATCGGTCAAGCCCTCGACTTTGATCCCGTTGACAACGTACATTGGAGTGCCACTGACACCAGCAAGGGAAGACTGCTTCCAGGCGTAGCGTGTGTTCATCTCAGCATCCGAGTCATTCAGCATGGCATCAGCATAAACGTCAGCTGTGACGGTGGTGCTATTGACAACCCAGGTACTGACGATGCTCTGAATATCACAATAGCGATCGCTTGTGGTCGCAGAATTGTATATCAGTGCTTGCGATTCGGGAAGGTATGCATAGTCGATGAAGTTGAAAACATCATCCGATTTAGAATCACCATGCAAGTTGACTACATGGGCTGACTTTGCCAGCAAAAAGGCCCACGTGTGATACGGGAGTGGGAATAGATGGTAGCTGAACTTTACGCTAGATGCGTACTTCTCGTAGACGGCACTTAACATTGGCCAATCATTCATGCAGTCTGAGCAGCCTAAGTCGATATACACATCAACTCCAATTTCAGAGGATTTTTCCCCTCTAGTGAACGCATTGGATGTTGCAGAGACTGGAATGGGGCTGAGAACTTCACAGCTCACCCCAACAAGAAGAAATAGAACAACCGTTGCAAGAATCATCCTTTTTAAGCTGTTTTCTGATAGTCGGTGTCGGATCAGCGAATGACAAGGAAGGATTTATTGGAGTGACATTACAAATACTTTTAGTCATGAAATTCTATCTTGCTGTGGTGGTATTGGTCTCTAGTCTCGCATCAGTTGAAGCACAGCTTCCAATGTGGGACACAATCACTAAAAAACTATTGGAATCCAAAGTGAGAACTCCCGAGTTAACAGCCGAGGAGAATGCTCGATTTAGCAGCAGCGATAACATAGATGCCTTGACCTCTAGCGAATGCAGCAAACACACAACATGCGGTGATTGTGCGTCGTCGATGGAGTACTTTTCGAATTGTCGGTGGTGTCCTCTTCTCGCAGATAATAAATGTCACACCATTGGATCTCCTCAAAACCCTTGCAGTGATGACCAGCAGATAACGGATCCGGGTCAGTGTCCAGCACTGCCTTCTCGCCGTAAGCCCATTGTAATTATGCCGGGGCTTATAGGATCGTCGCTGGAGGTTAAATTGACGGACAAGAACAACAAACCATCCCCAATTTGTCAAACAACTGCTGACTGGTACACAATTTGGTTGAATCCCGTGGAGCTTGGGCCAGAAATATACAAGTGCTCAATGGATAACTGGAGCTTGAGTTACGATAAAGAAACGGAAAGGGTGGCAAATGTGGAGGGGGTTGATTTGAGGTACGTCGGCAACGAGGCAAACGACCGCCTCGATAACATAGTAGGGTGGGATACCCTCGTAAGCTTGCTGCTTGCTAACGGGTATGAAGTAGGGAATGATTTGTTCGCGAATCCTTTTGACTGGCGAATGGGAGTAAAGCAATTCTTGAACGACGAAAAGGGGGCTATGGGGCCAAAAGAGACGGGAGGGGAGTTCAAGCGCTTGAAAGAGACGATAGAGGAAGCGTTCGAAAAAAACGACGAAAGAATTGTGCTAGCTAGCGTCAGCTACGGCGGTCCGTATGGGAACGCTTTCTTAACATCATACGCTGGCATTGACCAAGCATGGAAGGACAAGTATTTAGACAGCTGGATTTCGCTTTCAGGCGTATTCAATGGGGCGCCACAAGTAGTGCATCAATTGATACAAGGGATGCCCGCTTATGGAATTGATTATGTGGATCCTTTGATCTTACGAGACTCCATGCGTTCATTCCCCTCTTTAAGCTTTCTGGTGCCCTCGCACATCGACGGCTACGAAGACACGATAATCGCCTACACGGCAGAGAAGAACTACACTCTCAGTGAAGTCGCAGACCTTCTTGAGGCTGGAGGTGCTGTCAATGCGGCCGATATGAAGCGGAAGCAGACAATAATCACCACCTCGGACCCTGGTGTGAAGGTGCATTGTTGGTACACAAGTAATATGGCAACTGAATTTAGTTTTATCATGGAAAGCCCCAATTCAAGTGAAACACTGCCGATCTACGGGCTAGGAGACCAGACTGGAGATGTGCATTCTTTGAGCAGATGTCAGGATTGGAAGGGTGTTGAGGTTCGAAATTTCGACGATGTCTGTCACAGTTGTTATCTCGAGGATGAGACTGTCTTAAATGCGTTCTTGGAGTTGGTTGTTAGTTGATATGTACACACATCTCAGTGACTGGTAAGTAAATTCGATCGTTATTAGCTTGTTGTGAGCACACGAACGTTTTTATGCGCTCTCTGAAAGAAATGGATTAAAGTCATGAAGCTAACATGACCCTGTAATTTTTGTTTGTTAAGATAGCCGTGACGGCCATAACTGAAATGAAATGAAGAATTGAAATTAAGACAACGAACAATTCTCGATATTAAGTTAAAGTACGCGACATCGCAACAAAAATAACGTTAGCTGCGCGAAAGAATGTTGCCGATAAAACATATTCTTCTCTGCAAATTTACAAAAGTTTAACATTTTCGCGCTCACACACCACCACTAAAGCTGATCTTCTCCAGTATGAAGCTGTATTTAGTATCGAACTCCAAGACGTTAATCGGGTGGTCCTCGCTGTCATCGATCATAGCCCCTTCCCTCCTTGGTTTTTCTTTCCACTCCGCCTCCATTTGCCTCCTCACAGTTTCACTGGCTTCTCCGACTTTCCTGACTTGTGATTCCCACTCAGCCTCAGGGACGTTCTGCACGAGATTTCTCCTAAGTTCTGCCTGTTCGTTGTGTTTTCGCACATGTTTGTCGACAGCGTGGTCATAAAGCCGTCCAAATACGCCATTTCTGTGTGGCTGGGGAGTAAATCCCCCAGCCCTGCCAGTAATGCTCGGGTGGAAGCTCTCCTCCTCGTGCCCAGGCAAAACACCCCCTGAGTTCAAGCTTTCGTGGGTGTCAGCCCTTCTTTTGTTCGGGATGTTCTGAGTCTGTCCTGTTGCGTTGTCGACCGTATATTTGCCAGTCTTTTTCATTTTCGCCGTCAACAGCATGCTCCTGCGATTTAAATGGGGGGCAAAAGACAACTCCCTCTCCTCCATTTCCTCAACAATCTGCTTCCTCTGTGCCCTCCGTGTCTCCTTCTCCTTCTCCCATATCATCTGACGATCCGCTACAGCGCTGGCCTTCTTCTTCGGAACCTTTCCATCTTTGGTGAGACTGCTTTCCTGCTCCTTTGCCTTGGCCGACTTGTTCCCCTTTTCAATGATCTCCTTAATTTTCTTGTCATCCGACTTTAAATTGCTGATTAGGCTGAAACCCAAGGTCGGCTTGAAACTGCACTCCTTCATCTCCTCTTCTATTTGCAACTTCCTCTGTTTATCTAACTCAATCTTCTTCTTCTCGAGGTCGCCCTTTTGCCTAGTCTGCAGGTCATTCTCCCTCCCCTTGTTGTATTGCATCGACATCTTGTTCATTTCCGGCCGAAAGTTTAAGTGCCGCAGCTCCTCCGCCAAATTCGCGTTGCTCTTGGCATTTGCACTTGCCTCTTTGCTCTTGTTTGTGCTGTGCAGCCTCTCCACAAGCTTGTCCCTGTCCTTGTTGGCCATCTTTGAAGGGGTCTTGATGAACTGATTGACAGGATTTTGCTCTGCCCAAACCTCATAAGGAAGCTTTCTGTTGGGAAGCTGCACCTTTCCAGATGATGTGAGGACAGCACGATCATGGAAATTACTCGGGCCCGTGGTGGAGTCGCGTATGGAGACATCGTCAATCTGGGCACTTATTTTAGCAATCATTTCTTGCGTCGAGGCACCATCCGTGGTCGTATCGCCAAGGGACTGCGTCTCCAGGACCCTGGAGAGCTTCGCGAGGATGTCTACGAGAGTGATAAGAAAATGAAGGAGGGTTAGTTGTACGCACATTATTGAGGATTCACTCATGAAGGTGCATGTTACGAGGGTAAGCTTGCGGAGAAGTTGTGGGGAATAAACTGACGATGGTCTGTTAAAGGGATTTCATGAAAAAAAAACGCACCCTGTTCATCGGACATCGTCAATATTGCAGTTTGACTTTTTTTATTTTGGTGAATTGTGGAAGAAGGAAGGAAAGTTACTTCATTCACATGGGGAAAGAAATTTCGAGCTTGTTTTTTTTTTGGGGGGGTGTCTCTGAGGAAATTCTTTGGAGTAGGGGAAAAGGAGGAAAAGGAAGTCGATTTATTTTCCTTGTGTTCAATATAGAAGCTGCGGTTACCCTGGCGTGTCCAATTATCGGTGAAAAGGACAATTGGCCAACTTTAGATCTTGTGTCTAGGCTGTGTGTCACGTACGCAACATCAGTTGCAACCATATAAATACATCGCCGCCAAAGTGGTGCTACTTTGCGGTTTTTCATGGAGGCTATAACGAAGCGTGTATCGTCCGTTTTGTTCTCGGTTCCTGATTCCCCCTCTACGACTGGGGGTAATGCCTCAACTGATGGTGCATGCAGCACTTCGAGTGACCTTCCCACCACCCCGGTTCCTCAGCGTCGCGTTAATTCCCTGGCAACCTTCGACAATGACCTGAAGGTCCCTGTCTCTCCCCGCAAGGTGGATCCATCCACCTTCTTCTCTGATCTAAACCCCGATACGCCTGCCTCTGAGGCCATCAAAGCCGTCTCAGAGATCAAACCCTCAAGACTCAGCAAGTTTGTGCGTGTTCCGCAGAAGGTCAGGAAGAGACCTAGGATAAAAAATCTCACCAGGGATGTCAAGATGAATAGGAGAAGAAGAAGGAGTCACATCAAGGGAAAGAAGATTGATGGGAAGCACGAGCAGTACGCCCTCTCGATGGGAATGATGCTTGGCATCCGCGTTTGCGTAGGAAATCTTGACCAAGGCCACAAAATTAAGGAGGGCAAGTTACGCATGGAGCTGCGGGATTTTATGGAAGTGGAAAAGTACACCTTTCCCCCCTCTGGTAGCCTGAATACCAACGGTATTCACACTCCCCCTCACCGACTCAGCCACACCTTTAAATTCAAAGCCTACGCTCCTCGCATATTTGATAAGATACGGACTATGTTTGGGGTGGAGGCGGGTCATTTTATGTTGAGTGTCTGTGGCGAGTTTAATTTCATTGAGTTCATCAGCAACGCTAAGTCTGGTCAGTTTTTTTTCTACAGCCACGACGGCCGGTACATGATAAAGACGCAAACGGATGCCGAGAGTAGGTTCCTCAGGAGGATTATGCCACACTACTACCAGTACATGGTCCGGAACCCGCACACGACCCTCACACACTTTTATGGAATGTATCGGGTAAAAATGGCTCACTTGCGTCGCAATGTGCACTTTGTTATCATGAAGTCTGTATTCAACACTGACAAGAGAATCCACCGAATGTGGGATCTCAAGGGTAGCACAGTGGGCAGAGTAAGTGGTGAAGAAGAAGGCGTCAAGAAAGATTTAAACATCTTGAATGACGGCACAAAACTTCGAATAGGGAACAAGAAGAAGGAACTTTTCATGGCGCAGTTACGGAGTGACGTCACGTTTCTTTCCAATTTGGAAATAATGGACTATTCGCTTTTGTTGGGTGTCCATGATAGAGAAAAGGCAGAAGAGAATAAGCGCGTGTTCCAGGAGAAAGTAGGGAAAGCCTTTGAGGAGGAGAAGAAGCGCAAAGAAAATCATGCGAGCAGCGGGACGGTACCAGAAGGGCTTATTAGTGGTGATCCCGCCGTTTTGAGGGGGCGAAGATTTAGCACGGGTGAGCCGGCGTTAGGGCTGGGGGACGCATTCGTCAGTAGAAGTGATACTCCAATGAGGAGAGGGAGGAGGCAGAGTCTCATAGATGAGGGGAAAGGTGTCAGTGACGAGGAAACTTGCAACAATAGTGACGCAAAGGGTAGCAAACATGCTGTAGACGACCCTGTCAGTCGTGTGAGCGGCAAAGAGACCTCCAACGGAGTCAATAGCACGAACAACGGCGACGATTTCAAACTTGAAATGACGACAAGTTCGACTGATGAGTCCATAGCGTGGGATAGCGACGAGTCAGAGTACGATTCGGGAGTCGAAGACTTAGATAGTATCGACGAAGAATCAATAGTTAGTTCTTTGCAGATATCTGCTAATTTACCGTTGCCGCAAGGAGGTATGAAAGCGGGACAGGAATCTACGAACACTTTGGCCAGTCTGAGCTCGCTCAGGAGCAATGCCACCAGTGGGACTGCCCATGACACACTGAAAAGGCATTCGAATGATCTCATGGTCATCAAAAGCCTAGTTGACGGTGTTCATCAGATGCCCAACCCATTGACGAGAAGGAAAGATCTGGGTATTGAGAGCGTAACTAAATTAGGAGAAATCGAAAAAAAGGACGCTAATGACAAAAGTGCAGCCGATGGTGCTTTCGATGCTTTTGGCGAGAAAATTCCTTGCCAAGAAATATACTTTTGTGGTATTATCGATATTTTGCAGCAGTACAACGTCAGAAAGCAGTCTGAGACGCTCTTTAAGGGCTTCGTCCACAACCGGAAAGAGATTAGCTGTGTAGACCCGAAGTGGTATGCGGAACGGTTCTTGATGTTCATTGAAAAATTGTTAGAATAAATGCAACGCTAAGCACTAAAAATGTTTTTACCATTTAGAAAGTTTGTAATGGGCAGCAGCAGAGCTCTGATTTACTGTTGGGAGGAGTCGTACCTGTTTAGATATAGATGGAATTTAATGTGTAGGCTGTAATTTAAAGCATTCTTTCTCATCCATAAATTTTTAACATACAACCTGGTCCTCACCGCCAGCCGCTCTTCTTTCCACCGTCATTCTGCAAACTATTGACAGTTTTCGCCAAGCTCTGCTGCCTGCTTTGCAGCCTCTTCTGACTCTCAAGAAGTTTCTGTTCTAAATGGCTCAATTTTTTCTTCCTGGCGCTTCTTGGTTGGTAGTACGTGCTCGTTGTCGTGTAGCCCATGTCCAAACTTCTCCTTCTTCCAGTACTTGCGTTTCTCGAGCTATCATTGTACTTCGACAGCCTCCCTTCCCCTCCCTTGGTAGGTGTGGAGTACAAATAGCTTGCATCGTCATCCTTCTTCTCGTCGTTACTGAGCTCGTGGGCGTTGCCATCCTCACCAAATCCGATGTATGCATCATCAGTGTTGTTCAAGGTTCTTCTGAATGCCTCCTGAGGATGCAATCCGTAAAAGCTCTCATCATCGTCAAAATTCTGCGTCAGAGCATCCTTAAGTTCGTCAATACCACCAGCATATTTGTTGAATCTCCATGTGCCGAAAATTTTGTTCCACTTGTAGCTCCTCACGATCTGGTTGAACTCATTGTCATAGGGGTAATGCTCTCTCAGCTCTTTCTTTGCTGCTTTTCTTTCCGCCTTACTCCCTGCTTCGCAAATTTTGTCGCACAGTTCAATTGCATGTGGGTTCAACCTCTTATTCCACTCCTGATAATCCATGTTCATGTCGTCTTCCGTTTCCGCACCGCTATCACCGCCACCGTCTGCCGCCTTGCTGCTCTCTCCCTCACCATCTCCCGGTCTAATCTTCAATTTCAACAGCTCCGCTTCAAATTTCATGAGCTCCAAGACCCTCTTCCCTGCCTTCCTCTCCATAGAACAAAAATTTTCGTTCTCCAGTCTCTCGCCCACTTCGGTGCACATGTCCATGGCGCCCTTGATCTCATTGCCATCGACCGTTTCTATGCCCCTCCTCAACCTGTTCCTACTCTCAATCTTAGGCTTGATCTCCTTGTAAACGGCAGCGACCTTGTTGCGAAATGGCTCCGATATACCAAGTGCGGAAGCTTCGTCCAGCAAACCGGTGATGCTGTCGCTGAACTTGGTATCATCTTCCAGAAAAGCGAGAAGCTTCTTGTGGACGACTCTCTTCTTCTTGATCTTGGCAACCTCTTCTTTGCCCGCCTTAACCAAAGGATGATACTCCAACCCCATGATCTCCGCCTGCCCGCAAAGTTCAATTAAAGCCGGCACGTCATTCCGATCTAATGACTCCTGAATCTCAATCAGTATCGTCTCTTTCTCCTTGATGCCACGAACCATGGCCTTGGCGTCGTGGACAAGTTTCTCAGCCAAGCCTCGGATAGATCCCGGGGGGCCAAATGCCTCTATGGCGTCTTCAATCTCCTCTACAATCTCCTTTTTCATGGCGAGCTGCAGCTGCACAATGAGTTTTAAGTCTACCGTGCTCTTGCGGACCAAAAAACCCCTGAGAATCTTTTGAAATAGTACGGCGCCCTTAACCTCCTTCTCTGCCTTTGCCTTCTTAGCCGCTAGCCGCCGCTGCAGCTCGAACCTGTCCTTGAAAACTCTCCGACGGACGATAAACATCCTGAAGATAGACTGGATTTTCACCGCCAAGTGCTGGATCTTGGTGTTCCTAAATTTCTCCAGGTCCGCCTTATCCTGGCTGTCTTTTAGAAATACCTTGGTCTTGCCAACTTCCCAGTTTTCTCGAGGAATAGCCCCGGCTTGAGTCGCTTCCTCCAGCGCTCGCTGGCAGGCGTCCAACTCAGTAACTTTTTTGTACTTGAGTAGTTTCACCAGACCATCCTTCAAGATACCGTAGCGCCGTGCGAAAATGTCATGCGGAGCACGGTAGCTAAAACCTGCTTTTCGAATCCGAATCGCCTCGAACAAGCCGGCGTATTTGAGCTGATCTAGGCAAAGATTTCCGGTGAACTTTCGAGGCTCTTTCTCGTGGTTGCTCTTGATGCACCTGATAAAATGAGGCTCTGTCGCTCGTAGTGACACCATCAACCCGTCCAACTGGGAAGAGAACTGTCCTCCTAGAGTCTTAAGTTTCTTCTTGCTAGAAGCGGGCCCTCCCTTTCTATTCCGCTGGGCCTGGTTCGGCGTCGTGTCGATCTCAACCTTGTAGAGACTCTTGATCAGAGGGCAGCCGCTCGTCCTGCACATGCTCAAAAGCGTATCACTAGTGGTGTCTTTATTCTTCTCCATCATACCCTGGGCGTCGTATTCTACCCCCCCTGCGAAGTGCTTAACAGTAAAGAGCATCTCGTACTGCTTATTCCTCGCATAATACTCGTTTGGCTGCTTCCCGTTGCTGGCAAACTGCTGATGAGCCTTATTTGCGAAGCTCCTGTCGTTACCTTTACCAAGGTTGCACTCTTCGTCGATGAGCCTCAATAAACCAAGCGGTTTGCCCTCAATAAGATCAAGACATCTTTGGTTGTCCTTGAAGCTCATTTTTTCGTACGGCACGCCCTCGTTCTTGTACATCTTGAGCTCCTCGTTGAAGATAAAGTCATTGAAGTGAAACTGGAGTTTCTCGTTGGCGTAGTTGATGCACAATTGCTCAAAGCTGTTGTGTTTGAAGACTTCGAATCCAAAGATATCAAGGACCCCGACGTGCCTGTCACCCGCATTGCCGGCCTTGTTTAGAGTGTCGTTTACCCGGACCACAAGCCAATCAAACATTCGCCCGTATAATGACTTGGCCAAGGCGTCACGCGTAGCCTCTGCGTTCGTCTTGTTGAGCCTTGCAGTAACCATGCTTCCCCGTGGTCCCCCCATTTTCATCATCTTAGAAGTTAAGGCAGTCTCGATTGCCTTCTCGCTAGTTTTCATGACTTGGGCAACGCTAGTCAAGGCGGCCGCAGAACCTTTTGAAATCTGGCTATTATCATCTCCAATGGCATCAAATTCTAAGTTCCCGATGTGCAAAATGCTTGCTAAGATAGTATAGATATTATTGACCTCGTCTTTCTGGAAATCGAGTGTTTTGAGGGCTTGTTCCATGATTTTCATCTCCTCTTCGTCGTCCCACTCGTTGACGTGCGTGCAGCCAGACTTCTTAAGATAATTGTAATCGTCTGCCGATTTCAGTTGGAGGGGCCTTTTTACATCTCCCGATGCGGTGAGTAGCATATAAAAGATGTGATAATTCCGTTCCATGGGTGTCTGCTGCACAACGCGAGATTTTTCGAGCAGATAGTTGACGATCCTGCACCCACAGATTTTGTTCTGATTAGTGAAATTGATTTCCATCCATTTGCCAAAGCGCGACGAGTTATTGTTCCTCAAGGTCTTGGCATTACCAAAAGCTTCAAGGACAGGATTGGAGTCCATGATCTGATCAGCGACAGACCTCGTCCCTTTTTTGGCGGCGCCGGCGACAGTGGTAAGATATCTTAGCACCTGCTTTGCGGTCTCGGTCTTGCCCGCTCCAGACTCCCCCGAAACCAACACAGATTGAGAACCCTTGCCAGAGCGGAGAGAATCGTAGGCAAGCGCAGAGGTCCCATAAACGTGCGGCTCGGGAGTGTCGCTACTATGCACATTGTTGGTGAAGAACTTAATCTGACTGTCATCGTAGATGCCTGGGAGCCGCTGAAATGGGTTTACAGCCACAAGAATACTCCCCACATGTGTGTAAATCTTGTCGTCCAAAAAGCGCTTTATTGGGATGTTGAGAGAGGTGAATTGAAATGGAGGTATTGCGTGTTAGAGAACTCTGCCAGTCATACGGAACCAAGGTGTGTTGTGAACGCGACAAAAATGTGGGAACTCACCTTTCGAACATGATGGAGAATTGAACCCTCACTGAACGCATCCAAATCCACCAAATTGTCCAAATCTAGATTCATTGAAGACCCACACATCTCCAACTTGGCGAACTCGGCCTTCTTTACGTCTGTACGCGTCCCATTTTCCAGCTCTAAAGTCACTGTGGGGCCATCCTTACTCCCCACAATGCGACCAGGGACCCAGGCCTTGTCCGACGTCTTGTCGGGAACAAATACCCATTCGTCCCGGTCAAAAGCGCTGTTACGCCGCATCATTCGACCCGAAGGCATGATGATGATAGAATAGTTGAGTTGTGAACTTTGCTTTTGCTCCGCTGAGAAAAATCAAGGTGGTTGTGGGTTTATCAGGTTATTGACCGTTATTCGCTAAGAAACCTTCTCGGCGGTGTAAGTCGAACTTGATTATTCGTATAGTCAGATTTTATGATGAAAATTTGACGGAAATCTTCTACCAGTTCATGCGAAGTTGAGGGGGGTGTTCGGAAAATCGGAAACTGAGTGCTGCCCTCGGACAAAATTGTTAAAAGGAGAAAAAATGCGTCGTTTTTTGGGTGTTTCCTTAGCTATTTGCCTCTCTGTCACTAAGGCAGATCCAGATCCAGATCCGTCAACACTCACAAAGAAGCTTCTATTTGGCTATCAAGGATGGTTTGACACACCTAATTCTGGATCGACGAGAGATGAATGGGTACACTGGGCTGGAGGTGTGCCAACTTGGAACCAATCAACGTTTGACTTGTGGCCAGCTACTGACGAGTATGAATTTACTGTTCCGACGGAAAACTTGAGCAACAAAGATGGGAATCTGAAGCTGTTCTCTTCCTTCTCCAAATCGACAACTGATTTGCACTTTCAGTGGATGCATGATTATGGAATAGACGGGGTGTATGTGCAGAGGTTTGTTACATATTGTATTGACGGTCCTAATGCTGACAAAGATGTAATTCTCCAAAACGCTATTGCCGCGGCGGAGAAAACCAACAGAGTCATAAGTATCATGTACGACATCAGTGGCGCAGCTGAAGACAAGTGGGCGGATGCGTTATTGAATGACTGGAAGCACATAGTGGAAGATTTCAATGTGACTGCCTCCCCTTCCTGGCTTCACCACAATGGCAAACCCGTGATGTCGATTTGGGGTATAGGTTTCACAGACCACCCCGGGACACCGGACTCAAGCAAGCAGCTTCTTTCTGACCTCAATGATTACACTCCGATCACATTTGTTGGGGGAGTCCCGACCCACTGGCGCGAATCAACTGGAGACTCCAAACCAGGATACGAATCCACGTATGCGCTGATGGACGTGATTTCCCCTTGGTTAGTGGGCCGCTTCGATTCGACTGAAGCCTTCGACAGCTATATGAATAATGTCTTTATCGATGACGCTGCTCAAACTGCCTCTACCGGACAAAGCTATGCTCCCGTTATTTTTCCCGGATTCAGTTGGGCAAACTTGCAGCGGACCAAAGGCGGGTCTGCGGAGTTCAACCAGATTCCAAGGGACAGTGGAACTTTTTGGTCGCACCAGGCAAATGCCTTCAGAGATATGGATAATGAGCCGCTCTTCATCTACGGCGCTATGTTCGACGAGGTTGATGAAGGCACGGCCATGTTCAAGGTTGTGTCGACTAAAGAAGAGACTCCAGATGCCCCTGCCCAATTTCTATATTTGAATGTGGACGACGGAATAGAAGTGGCAGAAGATTTTTATTTGTCTCTCGCGGGTAACTTCACCAGGGATTGGAGAGCTTCTTCCGATGCACCGTCCAAGAAGCAATCAACCCCCAAAAAAAGAAAAACTTGGAGCATAAGCCAACTTGAAAAGAGGGCACAAGAGGCAAATGAATTTGCACTCAGAGAACTTGAGGCAAAATTGTGGCTCACAAAAAACGAATGGGACGTTAGTGAAAATTATTGAAAATCACTTATCGTCGTCCCCTCGAGTGAAAATTATTGAAACTAAGAAAAAACAGCCCGGGTGTTTCTTTTATATCCAACAATTAAATCACTTATCGTCGTCCCCTCACGCATTGGAATTAGTTCTGGGCTTTTGTAGGTGCTTATTTAGCGTATCCTCGGCCATACTTTTCTCGAGAGCCACCCCTCCGCTTTGAGCCGCCGTTTTGTGGATCCCTTTGGATTTCAGATCGTCTATACCTGGTCGATTCACAGCAGTTAAGCCCTGCTTCAACAAACTAGCTTTGGCCCCAACCTCGATGGCCTGCTGGTTTGGGGTCTTATCAACGTAAACTCCTTGGTCAATGAGGTCGCTCTTTGAGGGTCGACTATTCAGATCGTTCTCGACTTTGTGCTTATTAATGTTTTTCTCAAGTGCTGCGGCATTTGGGTTCTTGTTGAGGATCACCCCCTTATCAATCAAATTATTTTTTGTGGGTCGACTATTCAGATCGTTCTCGACTTTGTGCTTTATTATATTTTTCTCGAGCTCTGCGGCATTTGGGTTCTTGTCGAGGATCAGCCCCTGAGCAAGCAACGCATCCTTTGTGGGTCGACTATTTAGGTCATTCTGCACCTTGTGCCTGGTGATATTCTTCTCAAGTTCAACAGCCCTACGAATTGTAGCAAGAGTTAGGTGGGGAAAACAAACAATCACACACATTTTTCGTTTCACTTTTGGTTATTCATTTCCATTCTGGATTTCCGAATCATCCCACCAGAAAGGAAAGCCACAGGTAGAATACTTACTTTGGAGTTTTTTCAAGAAGGATTCCACTGTTGATTAAAGAACCTTTGTCAGATCTTTTCTCAAGGTCGGAACTGAGTTTATCACATATATCCTTCGACATCTTTTTTGAAGAATAGTTGGGTTAAATGAATGGGTAAAAATCTTTTATCAACTGCCCCCCCCTGACGTTTTTCTCGTTTGGTCGTGGTCTTCTAAACTCGGCCCCTAAACTCTGAAGGAGGGCTGTTAAAATCCTCTTGCCCCCCATTCTTCTTTTATTGTATACAAATTCTGTTTCAAGAACCCTCGTCATACTACTGTTCGGTAAAGGCACCGTAAATATTTACCTTCCACCTCAAACACCAATTAACTCCAACGCTACTCAACATCCTGATCCTGCCTAATACTCATCCCCCAACACCTGTAACAAAATGCCCGATAGTAAATACTACTTGAACCAACAATCCATCCCTTACAAGATGGGATTGGAAGATAAGTGGGCGTGGCAGCACAAGAAGCTGGCTTGCAAAGTTAAGATTGAGTCGGGCAACCCTGCAGCAGACGAGCTGAGGGCTCGTTTGCGTGAGATGGCCCAGCGGCTTGCCGTCGAGAACAGTAAAGAAGATATTTCATCCCAAAACCAGAAAAAGAACGAGAAGAACAGGAAGAAGAAGGCGTCTAAGCTGGATGACGATGAGGCCGTTGCCAACACTCTGGCAGCTTCTGGCCGCGCAGGAATATTCAATGCTCCCGTTCTGCTGGAACACGTGCAGCCTAACCCTCTCGATACCACTACCATGAACATCAATAAACGCTTCTTGCGAGTGCCTAAGTCGCCTCCCCGCAAAGTCATGATGGACCTCCAGAAAGAGCGTCTGATTCGCACTGGCACCGTTCCTCACATTGAGCTCGATCATCACAATGACATTGAATTTGAGAACCGACGCAACCGCCGAAAGTCAATAAATCACAAGAAAGAGACTAGTTCTCCAACCCCGAAGATGACCAGCGAGGAAGCGGCCAAGCACGCATCCGTCTTCAAGCCTTACCATGGAGACCTTTTTGGCTCCGCCTCAAACAACATGGGTGGGATGGTTTATCTTTCAAGAATGCCTAACCTGGATCACCCAACACACGTCCTCTCGCAAATGCCCATTGAGTCGTTTAACGACGAGGAAGACGAATCAATGGAGTCGCCCGATTTGCATACAACTGAATCTTGGGAAGCCCTGAGCAAAGAACGTGAGGCCAAGCTCAACTGTGCCAAGACACTGTGTGCCTGGAGCAAGCACGACGCCAATGTAACTCGCCTAGCTGAAGAGGGGGCACTTGAGGCAATAATGCGACTGTCGAAGGAGGATGACCGCAAGATTCGGCGCTACTGCGCGTCAACGTTTCGCCACATGAGCAGCAAGACGCAGCTTTGTACTCAGATGATCGACATGGGGTCGCTCCCGATTCTGGCGGAGCTCGCCGCTTCTTCAGGGGACAGACCCATTTCTCGAGACTGTGCGGTAGCCATGCTTAATCTCACACGAATGCAGGGCCGGGAGGGAGACCTTGTTGAAGATGGAGCTGTTTTAGCTTTCATCGGGCTCATGAATGATAATGAAGATTTAGCCGGAGTCTGTGCCCGGGCTCTCTTCAATTTGACTTGCGTGGACGCCCCGTACGTCTTTATTGAGCGGGTCATTAAATCGTTTCTTGGACTGGCATCCGCGGCTACCCTGGAAGTTAAGCACATCTGCGCCTCTGCTCTCTGCAACCTCTCTGACCTCAAGGTGATGCGTCAGAAACTTGTGGAGGAAGGCGTTGTTCAGGTTCTCGGCCTCCTCGCACGTGGGGCTGAAGCCAAGACGCGGCGAGTCTGCGCGGTCGTGTTGCAATCGCTTGCCTCAACTAAGTCTTGCAGACAGGAGATGGTGTCCAAGGGCGCAGTCGAAGTCATGTATCGCCTATCTTCCGACTCAGACGCCAACACTCTGCACTATGTAGCATCTGCCATGATGAGGCTTGCAATGGATCCTGCTAATTGCTCCCGCATCGTGAACGAATCTGGGGTCTCTGCCCTCTGCAAGATTTGTATGAGGTGCTGCGATGTTCCCCGCACCACCCAGCCCTGTGCAGCCGCCTTTCAGATTCTCTCTCGCCAAGAGGAAACTAAGGTCATGATGGTTACCGAGCAGTGCATCCCTGCCATTGTAAATTTGCTACGGGGCAGCACAGACAAGAACACGCAACAATTCTGTCTCTTAGCTCTCTGCAACCTTCTTACCGTTGAGGAGAACCACCTTGCCGTGCTGCAACAAGGTGGCCTCATGTCTATCATCAACCAGGCCACAAATGATCAAGAGGGAATTCGTGAAGCCTGTGCTCTTGCCCTCTTCAACCTGTCTTGTGGTGAGGCAGCCCGCAACCCTGTGGTGACTGCCGGTGCTGTCCCCGCGATCATGAGCATTGCTGAACTGGACGATGTCCAAGCCCGCACCCGCTGTGCCGCCACCCTGTGCAATTTGGCAAGCGAGCCGTCCAATCTATTTAAAATTGTGGAAGACGGGGTGATACCGACCTTCATTGCATTGCTAAAGACAGGAGTTCCAGATACGGTAAAGCACTGCTGCGCAGCTCTCTGTCAGCTTGCCCAGGATTCCGCCAGCTGTGAAAAGATTGTCGATTTGGGAGCTGTCCCTCACATTGTGGCTGGGGTTGAGAACGGAGACATTTCGACCAAGCAGTCTTGTTGCAGCGTTCTGTCCGCGCTTTCTTTCCAGTCCCGTTGCAGGGAGAACCTGTGCAGCATGGGAGCGCTAACGGCTTTGATCTCTCTCGCGGAGATGGGGGACAACGACACATCACTTCGCTGCGCTTTGGCCTTTGCCAACCTTTCCTTGGAACCCACCGTTCAGAACCTGATGATCAAGCAAGGGGTCTTACCTATCTTGAAAAAACTATCCAACAGCTATAGCGAAGAGAACCAAATGAATGTCGCGAAGGCGTTTGCCAATCTTTCTTGCAATGTGGGCTCTGAAAAGATTATGATTGAGCAGGACTGTGTGGGTGCGCTAATGATGATTGGTATGGTCCGCAGTGTGCACGACACCACCAAGCAGGTGTGCATCAAGGCCCTCCAAAACTTGCTGAACGAGAGTAGCGTTCAGATTCTGTGCGAACAGGGTCTTGTCAGCCTCCTTAGCAACTTCTCGAAGCTGTCAGACTTCCCCACCATGCGGGTCTGTGCCAACATCTACAACTTCTTGTCTTCGTCTGAGTACGGCCGCAAACAGTTGATCGAGAAATCTTCTGCTCTGTATGGTCTTTTGAATCTGTTGCAAACAAACGCTGAGAATCCTGACCGAACGACGCAAGTGATTGTGGGTAAGACCATCTGCAATCTGCTCTGCCACTCTGAATGCCAGGCTCAGATTATTTCTGTCGGTGCCATTGCCAAGATGCGTCACATTGCGACCCTTGGAGATACTGACAGCGAATTGAACTGCTCCTACGCGTTCTTCCTGATCTGCGGTGAGGAGTCTAATCGCAATACCATTGTCGCCACCGGCGCTGTCCCCACTATTATTCTGTTGGCTCGTTCTCCCAACGACGAGACAAGGTGGAATGCCATCCGTGTCATAGCCAACCTTGCCCAGTTCGAGGACACGCGCGAGAGCCTCCTGGGCAGCAATGTTATCGGCGCCTTGGGCAAGATCGTTAGTGAGGGCGACGCCAACGGAGAAGTTAGAATGCTCAACATCGCCGCCCGCTCCTTGTGCAACCTCGCCTTGTCATCCTCCTACAATGGTGTCATGGTTGAAGAGGGTATGGTCAAGGCCCTCGCGACAATTCAAGCTCGCCTCAGCGATGACAAGACATTGAACGTAGTCATTAGCAATACTCTGCGCTGCATGAGCAGTGCGAACGGTACATTAGAGCTCATGCTTGAAGACGGTGCTATCGAGCTCATGGCTAAGCTCAGCGATGGATCCAGCGAAGTTGCGTATGACGGTTGTTTAACCATCTTCCGGTTAGCTCAGATCAATTCTCTGAGGAGCGAGATCATTAAGCGCGGAGGATTAGAGATCCTTGGCCGAGTGCTTGATCTCGAAATGTGCTGGGAGCTTGCCGCGAGCACTTGCTTCCTCCTGTCTCTGATCACAAGCGACCGCCTTCCCCTAGCAAGCGAGAGCACTGGGGCGTTGCTTGTCAACCTGGCTTTGAAATCCGGCGACAATCTGGCCCTCACAAAAAATGTCTCTCAGTCTCTCTTTATGCTGTCCAAGAGCGAGAAGTCCCGCGATGCACTTGTGGAAAAGGGATTGCCAGGAGCTCTCGTCAAGCTTTGCAAAAGCGATGACAGCGAAGTCAGGGCCAGTGCCAGCCAGGCGCTGAAGAATCTTAACAGCGAGGGGGGAGACGGCCTCGAGGAAGGTACCGTCACTGCCCTTATTGCCATCAGCCGTGGAGCCACGGACAACAGCGTCAGCAACTTTGACAGCAGTAGCATGATTGTGCCGGACGTCATCGATGTCGACGCCAGCCGCTTCGCCCTTGAATCTGAGTTCCAGCCTTTCGAGTTCCTGTACGAGTTCACGCCCTATACCGTGCCTTTCTTGAAGGAAGTCGGTGGTGACGCGGAAATCAGCGGCAAGGGGGGGCTTAAAGCCATACCTCCGCCAACCATGGTTGCCGAGGGCCTGCCTAGCGTTCCTGTCGTTGAGGAGGAGGTCGAGCAGAAGAGCGAGGAGGAGGAGAGCCTTGATAAGGTGATGATGTTCGCCAAGATGGGAGTTCCAAAGGAGCTGGGGGATGAAGAGCTGGCAGAGCTGGAGGAAGAGGAGAATGAAGCCAATGGAAACAACAACAACAACAACAACAATAGTGGCAGCGGCTCTGTGGCTAATGAAGATGAGACCAACGAGAAGTATGAATCTGGAGAGATGGGCGAGTTGAAGGAGGATGCTGCTGTGACGAATCCCCCCCTGCCCGAACATCGGGTCCCGGAGCCTGATTTGGGAGGGCCTAAGGAACGCCAGGCGAAAGCACGCAGGATGCGACGCAGTATCCAAGCAAAAAAAAAGCGGGAGGCGGAGGGAATCGCAGATGAGCCCTTCGACATCCAGGCACGCGATTTGGGTCTGTACTAAAATTTGTCTCTCTGCTGACATTAAATGTTTACCCCTGTGTAGACGTGTATCAGTGTGCTGACAAACGTGTTTATAGGATTAATGAAATAAAATTGAGAAATGTTCTTTGCCAGCTACATCCAGCCCTTTTTCACCATATCTACAAAAGCTTAGCAATTCATTTAAATTCGCACTTTAGCCCTCAAATTTGTCACTGAAAACGGATAGAAGCTGGTCAAAATCGTAGCAGGCAATTATGCCCTGGAGTTCAGGTAACCTGTGTTTCACGTCTATGCCCCGAAGCTTATGTCTGTCAACGAAAAGATCACTAATAATGCCGCTTAGATAAGCCATCATTTGGGGTGCCTCCTTGTGCTCCAAGCGGATTTGGTCCGCATTTTTCAGCACCAGCTTGTACTCTGGCGATAGCCAGGTCGCTTCCTCGCTCTCGCTGCTGTTGAGCTCTTCCAAGCTTGCTAGTATCTCAACCTGTCGGCTCAAGGCCAGAAGGTGCTGCAGCCGCGCATGCAAGAGATGGAGGAAACCAGGAATTGTTTCATTCTTGACCTCTACGCTATCGCTTACGTAGATTCTTCTCTTCGTGCTCTCCCTCGAGACAACCTCCTTAAAAATGGCTAGCGTGCTAATGTTATCGCTCTCGACCACGATCAGGTCCGTCCTGTACTCGATCTTTAAAAGACTGCCACTGAAGACATTACGGAAGCAAATTTTTTTTCCCTCTTCTTTCTCGTCTTCCTGGTAAGGGGGGATGTCTGGCAAACTTGCAGTGATCCAGTCGTGAGCAACATTTCGCTTGAAGCTCCCCTTGAGGGTTAGCGTGTTCATTAGTCTCTCTTGCTCCTCCTGTTTCAGAGTCAACGCCCTGCAATGCAAGCTCAAGGGCTTGACAGGAAATGTCACCACTACGGCACTTTTAGGCTTCGTCTCGGCGACAACAGTTGCTTTTAGTTCGCCGTACTCTCCTTCGTTAGTCCTCACTTTCATCTGCAGCCTGCTGTTCGGGTCTTGGAGACGGTAGCATGCAAGCAGCATATTGTTGTTGGCTACATCGGGAGGGCTCTTGGAAACGGTGGCGCTGTTCCCGTCGACATCCAGGAGGTCCACGTGCACGCTGCTGGTAAGCAAAACATTATTTATGTTCAGAGGGATCTCGATGTTGATTAGATAAGCGCCTTCCTCCTCGTCTAAGGAAAAGTCGCACTTGGCCTCAAAAGTCGGAGCAACCATGCCCAAACCATCTCTTCCCTCCCTCTTCGAGCACTGCTCCTTCTTCTTCGCTAACTGCTTCTCCATCTCGTCCAAGTCCTTCGTCATACTTCTTATCTGGTTCTCGTTGTTGATTGTAGCGTGGGTTCTCCCGTAGTCGTCGTTGGCATCCTTGGTATTGAGAGGCTCGTTCGTATAGCTGAGCAGCTTCCCACTGAAGCCAGCCACGACAATCTCGTCGTAATCCGGGGAATTTACGCATCCGCACTTTACACTGCTCACGGACTCTTCGATGCACTTGTTAAACTGCATCGTTGGTACGTCCGGGTTCATATCAAAACCAAAGACCCTCACATTCCCGTCATCATCTCCAACAATAATATCGTCCACACCATCCTTGCTAATGTCGTAGAAGTCGATGCAGTTGATGGAACTCTTTCCTTTCTGCTTGCCCTCGGGAATTGTCGCTGTCCATCCTGCGCTCGCTCCATCCGCACCTATTCTTATCATGCTCACTGAGCCGTTCTTTGTCCCGAAGACGCACTTCTTGAGGTCATCAGTGGATGATCGGTCGTAGCAGCCCACAGAAGTGACGCTCCCGGACACAGCGATCTGATTGACAAGTTTTCCGGCGGCTACGATACGAATGCACCTGTCTTGGCATCCCAACAAGGCGTCGTATTCGTCCTTACGGCTAAAATAATTGTACTCCAAGGCATTGACCTTGTCAGGACACTGGAAGAACTCCACATCATTTCCATCGTCGTAGCGGTTGTAAATGTACTCGCACCCCGTCCATATTGTAGTTTCTTCTACGTGCAGATTCTCGATGCTTTCCTCCAAGTTGCTGCTTAACTCAAAGAAGTTCTTTCCCTTCTTGTTGATGCCTATCACAGACCGACCCGTAGATGCAAACAGCTTGTCTTTCTTGTGCTTCTCACCCCCGAGCGCGAGGGCGTAGATCCCCTTGCTAGAAGTAACACTATTCTTGTTACTTCGGGACTTGTGTTTGAAGATTGACACTGGCGAACCCCTCTTGATCTCATAGCAATAAACAGATGAGCTGCTGTCCCCCACAGCAATCTTTTGTCTCCCTTTCTTGCTTGCGTTAAGCAGAGTCAGCGTATTTAAAGCCGGAATGGATTGTACCTGTAGAAGGCTCGTAGAGCTAAGGTCGAGTTCCATGCTATCGGTGACTCTTGGAGGCTAGAAATTAGTATTTGGAGGTCCCGGTTTTTGACTGATGAGTTTTTTGATGAGGGGGGGGGGGGGGGGGTTGAGGGAACTTATTTTTATACTTGGGTATTTTCTGCACGGTATGTAAAACGAGATAAAGGTGGATCCGAACTTCCCGGCGGTTTTACTTCTTTACTTCTTCTTCACCTGTGTACTTTGTATGGAGAATTGAAAAACGTGGAAAAAAGGAGAAAGTTCGGAGAAAGAGGGAAAAGGGTTTTTTCTCGAACCTCCTTCTTTTTTCTCGAACCTCGAAACCAAACACCATCGATGGTAGGTTTTGACAAACTTATTGAAACACTGTTAGGGTTAGCACCAGAAATATTTTATCTTGCCGAGGAGCAGCATGGGTTGTAATTCCTCCATAGCGAAGGTAAGTGGTTTTCATTTTGTCCCCTCTCTTGGTTTTCTTGGGGTTACTTCGCCCAACAGCGGCTGCAAGGACAACGAGGGGGTGCTGCAACACTGTGTGTTAAAATAGATTGGCCTTGTTTATATTGTTGTCATTGCATCCGCTAACAAGAAAAGCCGAAATAACCAAACAAAACCGGTTCATGAAAAAACGCTACTACCCCAGGTGGAAACGCATGAGCCCCAACAGAGAGAACAGAAGCTATCTGCAGTAAAGCAGTCTCAGAGGCTAGATGAGATCGAGTCGCAGCACAAACATCAGCACTTGAGTCAGAATGTTGTCCACACTGAAGTGAGTCGAACCATTGATGAAGTATACTCTATTTCTGGAGGTTCTGCTCTTGGGACTGGTATATCTGGAACTGTACGTGCCATCACACACAGGGAGACTGGGATTAAGTACGCGCTCAAGACCCTCCACCTTGATCAGATTCGTGACCAACAAGGTATGAAGCAGCTCCGCGACGAAATTGACATTCTTTGCCAGCTAGACCACCCAAATATTGTTCGCCTGGAGGAGGTTTACGAGACACCTGACTATATGTACCTTGTACTTGAGCTTTGTACAGGAGGAGAGTTGTTAGATCGACTGAACAGCCTGAAAGACCGCCATTACACTGAGAAAGACGCTGCTGACTACGTGAAGACTATGGTTAACGCGGTCAGGTATGTTCATGACCACAACATCACCCACCGTGACCTCAAGCTGGAGAACTTCCTCCTTCAGGACACGAGTGAACATCCAGATCTAAAACTTATTGATTTCGGGCTTTCAAGGCACTTCAAGGCCAATGAAAAGCTGCATGTTGCGGTGGGGACACCTTACTATGTTGCTCCTGAGGTTTTGAGGGGTACCTACAACGAAAAATGTGATTTGTGGAGGTGAGTGAATGTGTGTGCTTGCTTATCTAAGCGTGCGTGCTCATCCCAGTAACTTTTCAATTTTTCGATTTCATCAGTTCTAACTGACTTCTCAAAACACTCTCTCCTTCTCGCACCCTTGGTACAGCATCGGGGTGATTACTTACATGTTGCTTTCTGGGACCCCTCCTTTCCACGGTCGTGATGAAACGCAGATCCTACAGGCTGTGAAAACAGGAAAGTACGTCTTCCACCCGGAGCTGTTCGATAACCTTAGTAGCCACTGCAAGGACTTTATTAGTAAGCTGCTGGTGCTCGAACCCTCAGATCGCCTCTCCGCCAAAGAAGCCCAGGACCACCCTTGGTTACACCTTTATGACGAAGAACACAAACCCCTGTCTCATACAGTCGGAAAATCGTTGAAGAATTTTCATCAGTACTCTGCGATGAAAAGAATGGTCTGTGAGGTTCTTTCCTACACCCTTATGCCTTCGCAAATACACGATTTGCGGGCTGAATTTGAAAAGATCGATGTGAACAAGACAGGTGAATTCACCTTGGAAGAGTTCCGAGCTGCGCTCCAAGAGAGCGAGCACCTCAGTGATAGTGAGTGTGATGAAATTTTTAACGACATGGATGTTGAGCATTTGGGGAAGATTCATTGGCATGAATTTATTGCTGCAACTTTAAACAAGTGTGAGGTTGATGACAGAAACATGAAGCTGGCTTTTGAGAAGTTGGATCATCACCATCAAGGATATTTAACAGTCAAAGACCTGAGGGACATTCTTGGTAAGGACAGAACGGAAGCAGAAGTCACGGCAATGTTTGATGAAGTGGACAGCGATCATACCGGGCAAATTACCTATGCACAGTTTGTCAAGATTATGAAGGGTTCTTCAGATAAAGATAAGAAAACTGAAAGGGTTTCCTTCGCTAATGTGAGCGACCCAGACGATGAGAGAAGTGATAAAGGAAATATGTTGGACGATAACTTGATGACAGTCCGGACTCACACTGAGAGATTAAGGCTTAACAACACAAAATCAAGTGCCAACCCTGTACGGCGGAACTCAGCTGCTGCTGTTCCGATTATGGTTGCTCCTGCTGCCAGCTCTAAGCCTGAACTTGAAACCACTGCTGAGTGAGGGGGGAACATGTATGAATTTAATTGGATGAACAAACCCCAATGGGATTTATTTCTAATGGATACTCTTCGACTTGCCTGCATCGAGTTGAAAAAATGGGAGACGGCCAATTAGCGCAAACCGTACACAATTTCATATTATTTTTATACAACAACGCAGGCCACTGCTTCAAAGTTCTGAAGGCAACAACTAACTAATCACAAGTCATCAGCCTCCTTCCAGAAGTCGTCGGCTGCCTCTTCCTCCTCTTCGGTCTTATTCGAATCTTTTACACATTTGACTTCCGCTGTGGATAATTCGTCCACCTTTTCCTCCGCTATAGTGTCGACTCTCCCTCCTATAACAGAGGCTTCTTGTTCTTTGACGGAGATTTTCTCACCCCTTTCATCCGCACCGCCGCCGCCATGATTACCCGCACCACCGCCGCCATCGTCTTCGGCGTGTAATTTCTTTGCGATGTTCTTTAAAGTTCCTTCCCTGACTCCTTGTGTTATTCCCCCTTGCAGTGCAGAGAAGAGGTTGTTCTTTTTGTTCAGCTTTTTTACTTGCGCCTCCAAGACTTCCTCTTTTGCTGTCTGCTTGATGATGCTATTTTTGAGCGCCAAAAAAAGTTTCTCACGCAAAACGGGGTGCTTCTCAATGATGGTCCTCAACTCGAGCTCTCCGAGCTGCATGATACTGCAATTGCTGAAAGCTCTGTAAGCAACGGTGGAGAACATCTTCTCCCCCGTGTCGCTAGTAACAAAGGCCTCGTAACCGAAGCACTTGCCACTCTCAATAATATGGCGTTTCAAACCGTCGTCGCTTTTCTTATTCTGAGAATCTTCCTTGTGGTAAAGTTTGCTGAAGCTTTCGTCCTTGCTGAGGTTGAGCCTGTTTTTGAGTTTGTCCAAATCTTCCCCCCGGGTAGCATTTTTCCCCTGCTTTGCTTCTCTCCTCTTTGCAAGAGGCTTCAGAACTTCTCTGTCCTCCACTTCCTCCGCAATACCGTCTAGCAAAAACATCAGCGCTGATACACCCTCATCTCTGTTCCTTAATATGTACTGCCCAGCGCTGTAGTAACTGCTCTTCATGTAGATCATTACATTCGTGATGAGACTAATATCATTCTCGAAAAGTATTATCTTGTCGATGACCTTGGCATAGCTCTGCATTATCATTTCCCTCCTGACGTTGATAGGGAAACTTTTGATAATGCGCACTTCGTCGAATACGGAGTTGTGCTCTCCATTAAATGCCATCTGCTCCTTGACCAATTTCCGAAGCGCCGGTTTGAGGTTCTGTTCTTCCATGTAGTTGTTAAACATGCTCTGTCTCTCTCTCTCCTTGGCTGTAACTCCGTGCGGATTGCTCGCGATGCTGCCAACACTACCGACGATGTAACCAAATACAGTGGCCCCCAAAATCATAATTAGGGTGGCGTAGACTCTCTCCGAGTCCGTTCGGGGTAGAATATCACCATAACCGACCGTAGTCATGGTCGTGAAGGCCCAATAAATTGCTGACAGGTAAATCTTTCCTTTGTTGTTCGTTAGATCGAAGCTCTCCCCATCTGCCTTCCACCAGCTGTCGTAATCTTCGTTGTCGTAATCGCCGTCGTCTTTCAGCGTCAAAAAGGCAAAGAAACAGCCGAAAAAGTGGGCAATGAATACTAGCGTTATCAACAGCTTGGCGATCTTCAGGACAATTGGATTAATGCTGATCAATTCTTCCGTCTCCTGTGACTGCTGTTGTTTGAGCAGCTTTACCAGTTTGAACAGTCTCACCAATCTGATCACACGGATAAGCTTTAAACTCCTCGTGTTTGAGGCGTTCACACCATCACCGCCCTCAGATGATAGGATCTTGTCGATGGGTATCGTACTTAAGATGTCCACGATGAACCAAGTCTTCACATAGTTCTCGCTGATGTACTTCAAACTCGTAACCAATACATGTCTGTCGTCGAAGTAGCACGTCCGGAAGTTGATTGCGATGTCGAGCAAAAAGAAGGCATCGATTCCCCAGTCACTATAGACCCATATAGCGTCATCATTAGACAGATCAAAACCAAGCCTAACAGGCACCGATACAACGCTGAAAATTATCATCATGGAAATGAGCACATCCCACCTCATTTTATACGTATGTTCTGGGTAGATGAGCCGCCTCTGAGACCATAGATCCTTAATACTCTCCTCGGCCTCCACCATGCTTTTGGTTTCCACGTCGTAATTAAGTGTCCTAACTAGAAGTAGGGCCTGTTCTTGGGCCAAGTACTTGGAGTTTGACAATTGTATGGTACTCCTGTCAGAGGTAAGCAGACTGTTCCCACTTTCTTTCACGGCCAAAGCCATCGCCTTGGTCGCATTGGCGGTTTTGCGTAGCATCCGATTCGGGTCAATTACCTTCACACCCAAAATGGTGGCTCTCCCCTTGTGACTAGCGAACTCCCCCTTCGCATCACTGTGGCTCACGATCCGGTCGTTAACAAAGATTTTTTCCTTCACTGTCACCAAGCCATTTCGGCGCTGATCCACTTCTATGTTCTCCATCTCGAATATCTTGGCCATCTCCTCGTCGTGCAAGCGGACTCGTTCGTGAAGGGCCGCACTGCTAGTAGGGTAATTCAAAGTTAGGCGAATTAGGTCAGCGTGGTCCAGCCAGAAAAGATCCGTAACCTTGCTGGCCCTGTATAGTAAGTTCATGGGCCTCTCCATCAAGCAGTTCCCCAGCTCAAACTCGTAGCCATCCGAATATTGGGCCACTATGACGAAGTTGCTTGGATCGTTTCGGATCACATCCATGTGCGCGCCGGGGTTAAGGATGTGGTCGTCTTCACTAGCCAATGCACCCAGCTGGTTGCTGATAATCAAATCTCCTCTGGGTTTGTCGAGGTCAATGCACTGCAGGGCCTCAATTTTGCCTTTCTTGCAAAAGTAGACTTCCTCCGCGAAGTCCCCAAGCCCACCAAGCTCTTCTCTATACTGCATCATCATAGGTTTTAACCGTCGCAAACAGTCAGCAATGAACTGGTCGCTCATACTTGCCCTCGTGAAGAACTTGAGGTCGTCAATCACTTCGTGCCTGGTCTCAAAAATTATTACCTCCTTGAGGGTGTGCGATAATTCCATCACAATTTCAGATTCCCGAAAAGCAGTAGTATTACTCTGCAGGTAATTGTAATGCCGCTTGGCCTTCTTCTGCAACTCCTTGGTGAAATTTTTCTCAGTCATGAAGTCGCGAAGCTCATCTCTCTTGATTCTGTTAGCCGTTGCCCCAGGGTCCATTGTCTCGACGATCAGCGTCACTGTAGCAATGATGAAACCAAAGGCAATAGCTCCGACGAGCTGAGTGAAAATAGCGTAAAGACGTTCAGGGCCTGTATCCCCACTGATCTCTCCGTAACCAACAGCCATCATCGTTGCAATTGTCCAATAGATTGATGCGCAGTATTGCGAAGCCAACGAGTCGTGTCCGCACTCCTCCCAACTGTTGCCAGATTCCAAGACAATAGTGCCGTTCACTTTCTCTCCTTCGAAGTTTATGTACTCTGACCTCTCAAAGTCCAGTGGGGCGCATTGGTTGACGTAGAACCAGAAGCACGCCAGCAAATGCGCCACAAAAACGATCTTGAATAGTAACTTTAACAATTTGATAAGGGAGGGACTGATATAGTCCGTCAGCTCAGTGGTATTCTTCTTCCCCTTTAGTAGTCGGGCAATTTTTATCAGCCTGAACAACCTCACAATTCTGATCAACTTGATGCTCCTCAAATCTCCCCCCCTCAGATCATCGGTTGACAACAGCGGCGGGATTATTCGATCGAAGGGTAGAGTGGAGAGCAAGTCAGGGAAGAACCATGTCTTCAAATAATTCAGAGCAATTACCTTGTGGTCCCATATGAAGCGTTCCCTTTCGTCGTGGTAACCCGTGCAGAAACAGGCTGCCATGTCGAAAATAAACAAAAAGTCAATGAGCATATCGAACCAGAAACCAAACGAATACAAATCAGGGAACTGGTCGAATGATATCCTCCAGGGTACAACGCAGACCGAATAGATGATAAATCCACCGATAAATATGTCCCATAATATCTTGTTCTTGCTCTTCGGATTGATGATACTTCGCATCTTCTGTTTGTGTCTTTGTCTAGCGGCCTCGGCTTTCAGCCTTGCCTTCTCAATAAAGTTGTCGTTGACCATAACGCTTGCCCTCAGCGCCTCCTCGTCAGCTTTCCTTTGGGCCTCTTGTGCAGGGTCGATTTTGGCCCGACCAAACATGTTAGAGAAAACCCCTAAATTCATTGTTTTGCGCTTCATCTTCCCCCATGTTGTTTCGCTGCCAGGTAGCGTTGGCAGCGAGACATCTTCTGACTCCTGGGCCTTGGTAACGGGAGTCTTCGCAGATAAAGTCGGCGTCTTCTTTTTGTTCAAAATATTCTTCAATTTTTCAATGGCCTCTTGGTCTTCCTTGCTCATTGGATTGCCCTCGCCATCAACAGCTGGGGAGGGAGAAATGGTAGAAGTAGATGAGACTAATGATCCAGAGGCGGAGTCTTTCTCCTGAAAAGCGGACTTCTTCAAGAAAGACCGGGTGCGAGCCGTCTGATAATCAGTGATGGTTTCGGCTAGACCACTCCAAAATTCCTGCTCAGAGGGTGTCTTCGCATGTCTTGTCTTCTCAAAATTTTCTAGCTCGAATGCGCTCGCCGAGTCGTGAAATCGTGATTCACCGCCTCCTGCGTGCATCGCGAAGGCTGCCCTGGAAGCCATTCTTTTGAAAGGACCAGGGATGGGCTATCAAGGGAAAGGTCCTGAGGAGGTTGGACAGGTTAAGAAATCTCTTCTAGGTGAGATATCACACTTCTATCGGTATCGACTCGGCATTTTGTTATTGACAGATTCTCTCGTCCGATTTTTAAACTTAATGTCTTTCAAAAGTAGCGGTAAATCAGGGTGGAGTTGTGTGGAAGGTCGATGGTTTTTCACTTTTACTCAACCCAAGCTTTATCATCTGATATTAATATTTTTCCGAGTTTTTTTGTTCCTTTCGCAGCCTTTTGATCATTTTTCCCACGAAATCCTTTCAAAACTCTTTAACTGCCTTCCACCCTTTCTTCAAAAACTCAAAACACCGTTGTTCTCCTTGGAATCAAAGTAGGCCTCATGTCAGGGGAAGGGGAGGTTCCTGAGTCTATTCACGCATCTACTAGTCCAAAAGGAGTTATGTCGATCGACCCGGAAAGCAAAGAGAACTCAAATACTTCCAATGAGCTTGTTGAAAACACAAACATTGGCAGCAGCAAAACCGACGACAAAAACAACAAGCCTAGCAGCGGTTCTATCAACGATGGGAACAAACAGAACGACGTGGGGGATGGTGATGGTACTGAAGACGAGGGCGGAGATGAACCAGAGCTTGTGGCCCAGACTGAATTTGAAGAGGTTGTAAAACCCATGGACAACAACAGCAATAATTCTTCCTTGTCCCTAAAGACAACCTCTCAAATTGCAGAGTTATCGGCAAAAAACGTCCAGCAGGTAAGGATTTTTTTTTTGCGTCAAATTATTGCATCAACTGTTTCCTCTACTGATTTACGACGCTAAAAACATGCCTGCCTGAAAAAATTCTTGCCTGTCTCATTATAACTCAACACTAACACAATCACAGCTCCAAATGATCAAGGACCTGCAGCAAGCCCAAATTGTGCTTCAGAATGAAAAGGAAGAAGAGCTCCGAAACCGACTCAGCGACCAGGTCCGAACAATTTCTGACAAGGATCGAACAATTGAATCACTCCAGGTGGACGTTGAGCGACGTTCGGACGCAATTCGGTCGTGTGGGGAAGAGATAGTGGCCCTGCGGAGGGAGAACGTCAGTCTGACAAAGAATAGGGATGAATTGAGCAAGCGGCTGGAGAATAAAGCCAAAGCGGAGGAGAATGAAATGAAGCGGATAAAACAGCTTGTTGATAGCGAGTTCAGCAGTTTGGAGGGTATAAATATTCCAAGTTCCCTTCTGAATCAGATGCGAATTCTTACCCACAACTTTCAAGCACAAAACAAAACAATTGTTGAGAAAGAAAAGTTGTTGGCCGAGCAACAAAATCAGGTACACGGTCTCGCGGAGCTTTCGCAACAGAATAATGAATTGCAAAGAGTAAACGTTAGGATGAGCAAACAGGTGGCAAAAATGGGGAAATTGGAGGATAAGCTGGGTGCGTACAAATCAACAGTTGCCATGCAAGAGAAAGTCATAGCAAAACTTGAGGGGGTTATTGAAGCTCGTATGAAAGAGGAAGCTCGAAGAGGACCTGCTGCATGGGCCAAAAGACAGATCGAAGACAAGCAAAAGAGCGAGCAGCTACAGGAGGAACTCAACAAACAGAGTGAAGAGTTTGAGGAGAAAGAGAATGAAATGATTTACAAGATTGAGAAACTGACATCCGCCCTACAGGATATGGAAAGAAGGGTAATGACGGTTGAGTCGGAGAGAGATGCCCAGGCTGCCTTACCTAAGGAAGATCCCGAGCAGGTGCAGAAGATTAAAATGCAAGACCTTACCATCAAGGCCCTCAAGGATCAGATTCGGACCAATGCCAGGGAGAGCCAAAAAGAAATCAGTGATTTGAAAATTAAGCTCTTTGAACACGAACACAATGCAGCGAATGATAGTGACAGCGACGATGACTTTGACGACGATGTTAGTGCGTTGATGAGCGCCAGCGGCAGCACGCAAAATCAGATCATGTCAAAAGATCCGAGTGTAGCTAGTTTAACAAGTGGAGGAGGAGGTCCTCCCAATCCCAGGTTGGAGTCGCTTGTAGAACCTCTGAACTCGTAGGACTATGGGATTTGCAAGTGTGGCAGGAGAGACTGAATATAATAATGATTTGCAAAAAAAGGGGGAGTGTTAATGTTAAGATACACCGCCAGCAAAAAAGATGTATGTGTGAAGCTTTTCTATGTTTGCTATTCATTTTTTAAATGAGGAGTCTTCCGAACTAGAGTGCGTGCGTCTCATCTCGTCAGACGAAAAAATATCCATATTCATTCTGAGATTTTATCTTGGGAATACCTTCGTCCTGTATGAGTTTCAGTTTTGTTGAAACTTTGATCCGATTGAAGCCGTCAAAAATCACCTGAAAAATCTAATCTCTGACTGAATTGCTTTAAAATATAAAATGTCAGCTTTAGTGGATGCAGCGTTCGCGGGTGCGGGGAAGAGCCCCGGTATGGAGCTCTGGAGGATCGAAAACAAGGTCCCAGTGAAGATTTCAGAGGTAAGTTACCCCTGTCCGTTGCTGGAAAGATCTTCTCCCCAGTCCACCTAAATGCGCCGTCTTAGTGCTGTAAAATTCGCCCACTCTCAATTCCTAACTCTAAGCACCCTGTCTATTCGTTCTTGCCCCCTGATATCCCCCAATCTCCCCTCACTACTCACAGGTTAATGGAAAGTTCCATGTCGGTGACTCTTACATCCTGCTTAAGACAATCCAGACATCATCCGCCTTGAACTGGAACCTTCATTTTTGGCTAGGAAGTGAAACTAGTCAGGATGAGATGGGTATCGCTGCATACAAGACTGTCGAGCTGGATGACAGTTTGGGCGGAGGACCTGTTCAGATGAGGGAGTGCGAGGGAAATGAGGTAAGTTGCGGTGGTGGGAAGGGATGGGATGAAGTGGTGGGGTTTTTTTACATTGAAGACTTTTTGCACCTCTTGAGACGCCTAACCCTACTTCTCCAAATTTTACCTTTAAACAAAATTATTCTCATTCAAATCTCTTTCTCAGTCTCCGCTATTCTTGTCCTATTTTAAGGATACCGGCATTGAATATTTGCCCGGAGGTGTTGAATCTGGCTTCAACAAGGTTGAACGTGATGTTTACCCCACCCGCCTTCTGCAAGTTAAGGGCAAGCGCACTGTCCGCTGCACCTCTGTCCCTGTTTCCAGTGCCTCCTTGAACACCGGAGACTGCTTTATTCTTGACATGGGTCTCTCCCTTTATCTTTACAATGGAGCTACAGCCAACCGCCAGGAGAAGGGAAAGGCCGTCGAGATGATTCAGCGTATCCGCGACGGCGAGCGCGGCGGCCGCGCTTCTGTCACGATCATCCAGGAAGAGCCAAACTGCAAAGCCTTTTGGGATGCTCTCGGAGGTCAGATCGAAGTCACAGCTTCTGGGGATGATGATGTTGCAGCAGAGCGATCCGCTGCAGCGGATATGGCGCTCTTCAAGGTCAGCGATGCCTCTGGCACAGTCGAGATGGAAGAGATTGAGATCGTTAACGGTAAGCTATCTCGCTCTAGCCTCAAGACCGAGGATACGTTTATTTTGGACTCAGGAAGTGAAGTCTTCTGCTGGATCGGCAAGGGTTCCACTAGCAACGAGAAGAAGGAAGGAATGCTTCGTGCTAGTGACTACGTGACTTCTGCTGGTAAAGCTGCCAACACCCGCATCACGAGGGTCGTCGAGGGAGCCGAGAACAGCGTCTTCAAGTCGCTTTTCGCGCAGTGGGATCCACCCGTCAAGTTCGATTTCAGCAGGAAGGCTAGCGTGGGCATTGCACAAAACATTGAGCAGAAGGCAATTGACTACAGCAGCTTACACAACAGGAAGAAGGCGGAAGAGGCATCTGTTGATGACGGAAGCGGCAACTTGCAGATCTGGAGGGTCGAGGACTTTAAGAAGGTTGAGGTTGAGAAGGAACTATACGGGCAGTTCTTCGGCGGTGATAGCTATGTTATCTTGTACACGTACCAGAAGAATGGCACCGAGGAGTACATCATTTACTTTTGGCAAGGAAGGGACAGCAGCGTCGACGAAAAGGGTGCCAGTGCTCTTCTCGCCAAGGAGTTGGACGACGAACTCGGCGACAGACCGGTGCAGGTCAGAGTTGTTCAGGGCAAAGAACCCTCCCACTTTAGGGCCATGTTCGGCGGACTCATGGTTGTCCGAGCTGGGGGGAAGGCGAGCGGTTTCAAGAACCGCCAGGATGAGGATAGCTACGACGTCGATGGAACGGAACTTTACCACGTGAAGGGAAGCAATGCCCAGAACACTTATGGAGTTGCCGTTCCTGAGACTGCCAGCAGCCTGAACAGTGGCGACTGCTTCGTCCTCCTTACGCCCGGGAAAACAACGGTGTGGCAAGGAAGTGGTAGTAATGATGCCGAGAAGGAGGTGGCTGCCAAAATTTCCGAAATGCTGAAGGTGGGAAGTATTACCACCGTCGATGAGGGTGGAGAGGACGCCAGTTTCTGGGAGGCGCTCGGTGGGAAAAGTGAATACCCCCAGCTCCGTCCTGAAGAAGCTCAGCCTGCTGAGCCCCGTCTATTCCAATGTAGCAATGCCACGGGAGCATTCTCCGTCGATGAAATCTGCAATTTCACCCAAGAGGACCTCATTATCGATGACTGCATGCTCCTTGACTGTGTGACATCGGTCTTCTTGTGGGTTGGATCAAATGCCAATAAGGATGAGAAGAAACAAGCGATCGAGACTGCCCAGCAGTACATCCAGAGTTCCAATGACAACAGAGACCCAGATTGCAGTATTATGATGATCAAGGCTGGGCGCGAACCCGCTCTTTTTACACAGCACTTCATCGGCTGGGAAAACGATTTCTTCAGCAAGAACCAGTTCGTTGATCCCTATGAGAGCAAACTTGGTAACTTGAAGAGCACCCAGAAGGCTGTGGAGGCGGCTGAGCCTGAGATCGAGGTCATCTCTGCCAGCGGGCCTGCTCCAGGAGAGGTTGTTGCAGGAGCCACCTTCACTCTAGAACAGTTGCAAGCTGGGCAAGCCGGTGTCAACCCCAGTCAGAAGGAGCAATACTTGAGTGACGCTGACTTTTTGGCTCTCTTTGGAGTGGAAAAGGCTGCTTTCGGAGGCATGCCCAAGTGGAAACAACAAGCAGCCAAGAAGAAGCACAACCTCTTTTAGAGAGAAAACAGGAAACAGGAAACAGGAAACAGGAAACAGGAAACAGGAAACAGGAAACAGGAAACAGCAACCTTCTTTGAACAAAATACCCCTCACCCAGAATAATGTATACAAGAATATCTGTTCGGAGAAGGCTTTGCGCTAAAGTTTCCAATATTTTTGCATTAATGTGACACTATTGTTTCCTTTTTTCACAGATCAGAGTATGCACGGCCTATCTTGAACACCTTTTCTGCCTCTGTCTCGTCCTGCTCCATATCAGCCGATCCTTTCCTTGAGCCATTTTCCTTATTTGATTTCTTTACTGAAGGTGATAGAGTAGAGAGGGCTGTCTTGAGCTCGCTCGCGCGGCGCATTTTCCGCTCCACGATAGTTGGTTTCGTGATAGCGGATTCGTCAGTCATCTTCAGCGTCGTTGTCATCGTCGCACTACTCGTACTGGCGTTTGAGCTGCTAACGACAGGTTTTATACCGCTTGAGTTTTGAAGAACGTCGAGCATTTTCTTGTCGAGAAGAACGTCGCACACTTCCTTATCACTGAGTATCTTGTTAATTATCTCGGTTAAGTGTTTGTTGTTGTTGCTGTCATTGTCGCTGTCGTTGTCGCCAACACCTTTGCTCTCGCTCTTCACCGGCGTCTTAAGGAAATTGTCGGGATCATTCTTGTCGATGTTTACGACAGTCTCCCAGACGATTTCTTTTGCTTCGTCCACAGTTATGGCATCTGCGTCAGCATCATCGTCGCTCTCCTCACCACCCTCGGCATCATCCAAGCCACTGAAGATCAAACACCTCTTCTGATTTGGCAGCATGTTGACGTATTTTTTGCTGCTCTCAACAAAATTTTCTACGCCTTCCGAACCCGTGTTGGCTGTTTGGGTGCCCTCGTCCACACTATTGCTGGCGTTGTACAACATATTGAGTCTATGGGGCGACTGCCATCCCTTCGACGGATTCACAGGTGAAAGTTTTGCCATATCAACAACCGCTTTGAATTTGTTCCGGGATTTTAGTCCTTTCCACGTATTCGCCACTTTTGCAACGTTACTGTTGATATTGCTGCTGCTGATAGAGGTGGGGATATTACTCCCTGCCGCTGTGGTAATGATTGCCTCAAGATCACCTGCTGTTTGAGCACTTGATACGGCGGCGCTGATATTGATTTCGGGACTATTGTTGCTGCTGTTTGGCAAGATGTCGATTTTCTTCCCGCTGTCTACAAGCCCCGAGCTTGAACTCTTAGTCACCAGGTATTTGTCCAGGCGGTAATTGAAGATTGTGTCAATGTTACGGAAGTATTTGGCAATATTGGCCTTCTTCTTCCCCCTTCCTCCTGCTCCCTCTTCACTTCCATTCTCACTTTCGTCATCTTTGTCACGTCTTATCTGATTCGTCAATTCCAGCGCGCTATAGAAAATTTTCTCGCATAAACTATCCAGACATCTGAAGATGACATGATAAGCTGTAGTGGATAAATTTTCCAGAATCTTGTCATTATGATTCTTGTCGTCGGAAAGCACCTTCTGGTACTGCCGACGAAATAGATTGGTCAGATCGGTGGCAATCTGATTCCGCATGTCATTGTCTTCCAAAATGTTCCTCATATCGTCTTGGTTCTGTACGAAACCGACTGCGTCAACAAGCAGAAAATTACTCATTTTTGGCAAGTAATTTTGGTTGTCGCTTTTGCCGCTGCCGTCATTACTGCCACCCTCAGAGATCAAATCGCCGACACCATCTAAATTTTCCATCACCTCGTTAACTGCCGACCGCCAAGGCGATAGAAGGGCAGGAAGGTCGTTTTTGTAGCTGTTGTTGGAGGAGTTGGTGGACGTATTGTTGAGAAACGACGAGCCGTATTCACCTCGCAAAGAAACAACGCAGCGTCTTATTTCAGTCAATTGCCTCTCCCCGATGGCGTTTTTGTACATAAAGTCTTTGAAACTATTTACAGTGACAGTATTCTTGACTCTCATGGTGGTGTCTGTGTTCATGCTGGAGTTCGTCAACAAGTAGTTTGTTGTCGACTCTAGAGTGTCCTGTACCTCTTCTTCGCTCAAAAAGTGGGCATGAGGGTAATTTCTGAGAAGAACGGAGGAAAGAAGCCTCATTTCGTCGATAGAAATGAACCCATTCCCTTCATCATCAAGGCTGAAAAAGAGTGCTTCACAGGCCACCAACCAGTCAGGAGTCATGCGAATATGCTGATTTCCCAAAAGTAGGGTCTTGTTTCGCTCATTGATCATGATTGCGAGGTAGAGGTCGACGGTGGGTTCCGATAGCCTGGAGCTCCAGACGATTGAGCGGAAGTAGGTTAATGGGACTATTTTTCTTTCAGTAGTTGCAGCGGACCTGGTAGCGACCGCCCCCACCGCTGCCGTTGTCTTGCTCCGACCCCGACCTTTTCGACAGTACTCCCCACACATGAACGCCATCTCTTCGTCGCTAACATCCCCATTAACTCTCCAACTGAGCGCGTTCAAGAAGTTTCTTACACTCTCAAGGTGCTCCTGCCCAGGAACGACCACGATCTCAATCCATAGAGACCGTGTCACAGCGTACCACCTATCGGAAACGAAAAAACTGGATTCGGCCTCACGTGCTGCGTGTGTGTGTTGATGTTTGTCAACAGATTCATCGTAGTACTGGTCATATCTGTTGAAATTGTGAATATTATTCTCGTACCGGGGGGCACTGTGAAGCGGGGAGTGGTAGTGACCCTCAGACTGCAATTTATGCAGACGAGCTTCTTGCTCTCTTCTCTGGCGCCGCTCGACCATCATCTCAAAGTCCACCACAAAGAGGTTGGGGTTTTTTTGTTTGTTATTGTTTTTGTTGCTATTGGTACTATTCGTGTCCATGTACTGTCCCAAGTGCCCCCCCCTGCTAGAATCCATGTTCTCTACCGTCAAAATCTGCTCGTTTCCCACCCCGTCCTTGACAAGGCCGATGGCCAAATTTCTGGCAGACGTTGAACCAAAAGAAAGAGACGTACCATTAAAGTTGTGGCCTCTTGATGGTGAAGTGTGATTAGCGGGGAAAGCATTAGACTTGGAGAGATAGTCCTGAGGATTCAGGGGGGAAGTAGGCTCCCATGGCTTCACGTTGTTAGCAATGTCCACAACTATTTTCTTTGACTTGGGGAGAGAGCCAAAGACGTCTTGCTTCTTGTAGTGAAGCTTAAAGTCATGATTAGCTGATGGGCTCGTTGAGGATGATTTTTGAGAAGCATTTGGATTCGGAGTTGAAAAGTTTTTTTGCATTGCTATTGGCTGGGTGATGTTTGCTACAGGATGGGAGTGAGGGTGTGAGAGTGTTTGTGGCTTGGATCCCCCCTGTGAGTGCAGGGGAAAACGCTTCTTTCTTTGCTGGCCGTGTTGTTCCAGATGCTGCTTTGTGCTCTGCGTTGTTATTGAGGATGGAGTAGTAAGTGCAGGATCAAAATATATTGTCGCGTCGCAGGCTGGATGCCAAGATAAAATTGGAGGTTGCGTCATAGAAATGGCGTGTAGTGAAGAGGCAGGCCGAATATGAACTGAACTGTTCTTCACTGATTTTTACTTTTTTCACCTTGACAAACCATGAGTGCCTAGGGGGACAAATAAGGGTTTTCGTTGCATAAAAGTAATATCGATCCTTTCATAGATGTCTAGTAGCGAAGAAAGCGAAATAGAACCTCCAGGTGTCATTGACAATGACAACAGCAGCTCAGCTTCCGACACGGATACAGAAGCAATCCAAATATTACCAGTTGCGAGGCTACTGACGAAGGAACACTCGCTGTTCAACCGCATATACGATCGATTTGAGGTAGACCACGGTAAGAGGCTGTCGAGGGCTGAGAGGAAGCGCGAGGGATATATATCCTCTACCCTGGCGTATGGTGAGATAATGTTTGAGAGTTTTGAGGAGCTTTTTCGCATTATCAAGGAATATACGGGCAATGAGCATAGCAAAAAATCCAATGACACGTCAGGATTTAATGTGCTGAACAACGACAACTTGACATTCGTTGATATTGGTTGCGGAACAGGGAAGCCTGTTTTCGCGGCAGCACTGCTGCACCCGTTCAAAAAAGTTATTGGAGTGGAAATATTGGAAGATTTGTACAAAAATTGCGTCTCTAATTTGCAATTTTGGAGCAAATATATAAAACCGGAATTAGGAGAAGAACGGTCCAATAACTTGCAGTTCAGCTTCCTACACAATGATGCAACTCTCATAGACTGGTCAGATGCAGACGTTGTGTTTATGAATAGTACGTGCTTCACAAGTGGGCTGATGATCGACCTTAGTGGGAAGTGTAAAGCGCTAAAAGAGGGAGCAATCATAATTTCTATTACAAGGCAGGTGGTGGGACCGGCTGTAAAGTTGATTGAGGAACGGAAGATGATGGAGAGTTGGGGGGAGGCGACAGTATACATCCAGAAAAGGGTGATAAAAGACGACGAGTAAAGAGAAGGTTTTGTAGGCCGCATATTTGTTTGGTAATACATGCGTCGTCTTACATTTCTATTATTGCATACAGTTTAATATACATTCCCGATAGTCCTTCCTTCGTCACTGGAGCTTACTCTTGCTGCCGCTGATATTCTTGATCCAATCGTTCTTCAGATTTCGACCATGCTGCCCCAGGTTAGTGATGTCATCTCTGTACTCGTCCACTTGCTGCTTGTACATTCCTAACTCGACGTTCATGGCTTTCATCTGCTTGGTCTTTTCCTTCAGATTCTGCTTGTAGAGGGTGATTTGCTCCTGGACCTCGGGCCCGGGGCTCCTCCCCAGAATATTCTTGAGCTCGACGTAGAGTTTTTCCTTTTCCTGGATTAAATCATCTTTCTTCAGCACCTCCTCGGTCTTGGCGATGAGACGCTTCTGGAGCGACTGTATTTTCCGGATCATCTCGAAGCGAGAGGGGTTGCTTGATTCTAGGTGACGCCAGCGGTGAACGTTGAGTGGACGGCCAATCTCCTCGGTCAGCGCCTTGATTTTGGTACGCTCCTGCAGTAGCTCTCGTTCAAGTACTAGACAAGCCTGCTTAAGTTCATTTTGGTTGCTGCTCTCCTTGACGCTCTCTGCCTTCTCCTTCCTCAGATTATTGAGGGACTTACTCAAATGATTTATCTCCGCAACGCGGTCTTGGTACTGAAGTTCGCCATGGTGCAGAACGCTCCTCTGCACCTTAACCTTCTCGTAGAGCTTGGTAAGTTCTTCGTTCCTCTTTATGAGCTGGTTGCCCAAAATGTCCCTCTCACTCATGACGGCATCATACTCTTTGTGCTGCCGCTGTCGCTCCTCGTCGGCCTCGTGGATGATAACTGATAGCTTCTGAACCTCCACTTTTTGGTTCTCGATAATTTGCTCGCTAGACAAAATCTGCTTCCGAATTTTAGCGAGCTCGTTCTTGAGAGCTTCGCGTTCTTTGTCGACATTGTGGTGATTGAAATGTTCTTTGACCAGAGCGTGGTCCTTGGATGTGATTTCATCCTTAAGCTGCTCGATCTGGTGGTTCATGACCTTGAATCGACGTTTCATCTCCGATATCTCTTCGTTTGACTCAATGAGATTCTTACTGTAGAGGTTCCGATCGCTTCGAACTGCCTCGTACAGGTTCTGCTGCTGTTTGAGTCTGCTTCCCCCTTCGATTATTTTCTTCTGAAGGTCACTAATTTGAACTTCCTGGAGCTTCAATTCCTCAATAGCCGTGTAGTGCTTTTGGGAAGCCGCTTCCACCTCTTGCTCGTGCCTCTCGCGTTCGCTCACAAGCTGTTCAATCTTCTCTCTTTGTTCCTTCACGGACGTCATGTAAGTACTTATTTCGTTCTTTAGGTTACGAGCGCTGTTTTCATTCACCCTCGTCAAGTCATAAATTGCGCTGGTTGACTTCTCACTCCCCCCAATCTTTCTGGTCAGTATTTCTTTCTTCCGCTTTTCCATTTGCTCTTTCTTTTTTAGTTCTTCCCCCTCCTTGCGCGCCTGTTTGATATCAATGTTGATCAGCGCGTCCACCTGGGCGCGCAACTCATCTCGCTCTGCTTCATGTTTTGCCTGATCAGCGATGACCTCATCGATCTTGGCCGATGTAATTTTCTTGGCGGCCGCTACCTTGCTTTGTTCCTTCAAAAGCCCTTTGACTTCAAGCCGTCTCTCGCTAACGACCTCCATCTTTGCTTGATTTTCCTTCTCCACATTGTCATTGACGTGAATCTGGACCTCAAGGTCTTCAGTAAGCTTCTGCGTCATTCTAAAAAGCTGGTCATACTCCCGCAGATAATTTTCCATCTGGTTCTTGCTCACCCGCAGCTTAGCCTCCGTATCAACAATCTCATTCTTCTCCGATTTCAAATTTGATTCGCGTAAGATGAGCTCTTCCCTGGAGGATTTGACATTCGCCTGTAGGGTCTGGAGGGATGCCTCTAGCTCATTCTTTCTCCGCGATTGCTGTTTGGCCTCGTCACGTTTCGTATTTGCTTCTTTGATCAGCTCAGCAGTGCTGGCTACAGTGTCGTCCCGATCCTTTGTGAGTCGTTCCAGCGCTCCCTCAATTCGCTCCACCTCGCTGCGGGTCGCTTTTAATACGCTCTTCACGTTATCTAAATTGCGGTACACATTTTCTTTCTCCGTCATCAGCTCCTTCCTCTCAGACTCTTGTTCTGGTGTCCAACCAGCACCCTTGGAAAGTTTATTTTTTAATTCTTGCATCTGCTCCTTCAAAGTTGCCACTTGGTCCTTTTTGCTAATCTCCGCCTTTTGGTAGTCAGAGAAGCGTTGCTGCGAATATTGTTTTGCAAAGTAGAGTGTGTAAGAAAAAAAGAATGTCGGCTGGCGGTGGTTCCTCTGTCGGTAGTTTTGTTTTGTTGCAGTAACTCACCTTGCTTCTCTCTATTGTCTCCTGCAGTGCTTGCTTTGCCACAATGGCTTCCTCTTCCATCCTCTGCGCAGAGACAACCTGTTCTTGGGCAAAATGAATCTCACTGTAAATCTCTTCAATCTTGCGCTCTGTGTTGGAAGTCTGATTCTGTGAGTAGTTAAACACATCAAGCAGCTCAGTGAGTTCTGTCTTAAAACCCTCTCCCATCGCCCCATGTTTGGCTAGATTGTCCAGCGCCTCTTGCACCTCATGGGGAATCGAATCTAAGTCAACGTCCATTTTATAGTAGTTGTTCAGTTGAGGGGGCAAATGAAGGAAGAAGGGGTGAAAAAGAGACCAGAGATGGGGGGGGTAGGAGTTGGAGTTGGAGAAAAGGTCGACTGTTGTCGTTAAATGGGAGGAATTGGAGAGGTTTTAGTAAAATTAAAGAGAAGAGGGAGTAGGTTGCGTTTTCGGTTAAGTATAGGACTGATAAAAAAGGGTGGGGGAGGAGAGTTGTTTCTTTCTGTTTCTCTTCTTTCAAGCGGCTGTGCGATCAGCGATTGATTTAGTAGGGAGTCTGAGAAGCAGAAATTGCATCTCTGATATGTCAACGCATTAACACAGCAATACAAAGCATGAGTAGTGTGTAACCTCGACCTTGTTTTTCTTTTGCTGCATTTAAGTCCAGCATTACAGCAGGAACAAACACAACGCACAACAACGACAAACAACCACGACAACAATGAACGCGAACCAGCACGCCTCCCGGCACAGAACGGTGAGCAAAAAGCCAGTGTACACCAATCCCAAAAAACCAAGGTCGAAAGAAGAGAAGAAAGAGATCAGGAAACAGAGGGAAGAAAAGGCCAGAATCCAGCATGAGCTTGAGGTGCAACTGGAGATCAAGAGGTTGGACAAAGAACACGACAAGCTGCAGTACGAAGTATCGGTAGGGGAGAATGCTGCGGCCGTCCAGATACAGTCCAAGGCGCGGAGTGTTAACACTCGGGTGTATGAAGATGACAAGGCGAACCTAGCTGCATCCTTGCAAATTGAAGCGGTGCAACGCGGCCACTCGACAAGAAAGAAATTAATCCCTTTGCCACCTATTAATGATGCTGCGGATACAATCTTGAGGCATCTCAATACGCCACTTGATAAGATGCTTCGGCTTGAGGAAAGAAATACTGTTCAAATGCAGACCACTTCGACTGTGACGACCACTAAACAAGTGCCCGTGGAGGAAGAGGACGAAGATGATGGAGGTGGGGAAGGAGGGCTCTCCTCGTCTATTCTCCTCGGTATTTTGAATGAAAAAGCTGATGACACGAACGACAAAGAAGAAAAACCCAAGTTCAAAACCATCACCACCACAACTGTGACCTTGAACGAGCCCGTATCTCATTCCTTCAATGAAAACAACAGCATTGCGGTCCCAATCAACGAAGTTGACAAAGAGAAATGGCTGAATGTGTATAAGAAACCTGAAATCCCCTTGGACATGAATATTCGGCGAAAGGAGCGCCAGAAGAGGGCGTCTTATTTTTCGGAATTTGTGGAGCAGACATTGCAGCTCATAGATGACTATGAAGACCGCGAACAGCTCATTAAGGCAACGCTGGAGTGCGAGAAAAAAGCGAGGGATATCATTCTATCGGATGATAAGGATTTCTTTGAGTGCATCTTTGAGGAACAAGTCAAGCACGAGTTTTTGCACCAACAGCCTCTAGTCAGCCAGCGAGAATATCAGTCCATGGTGGATAATTACAAGCGCCCAGAAAAAGAACATAAGGTACTTGACGCAACGATTCGGCGCATAGACACGTTTGACTGCACTTTTCTTGCCTGTAAGATGATTGATATCCACATCGATGATGTCTGGGCTCAAAGGCTTGGGGCTGCGTTGAAGGGAAACAATTTCTTGCAGCACCTGTACCTGAACAGGAATATTATTGGTAATAAGGGTGCCATGGCGATCGCATTGAGCCTGAGGAACAACTGGTCGCTTAAGATTCTCAATCTGAGCGGTAACTTGATCACGGACGAGGGAGCATGTGAAATTGCTGAGATGCTCAAGGAAAATGTCACCCTCTGTGAACTAAATTTAGATTTCACGGAGAAGAAGCGAACTTACCGGGACAGGGACAAGAAGCAAGAGCGGATCACCGCTCCTGGTGGAGCCATGATTGGATTTAGTTTGCAGGCCAACTTCAGTCTGACGAGTTTGAGCATGGCCAAGCAGACCATTTGGTGCGCAGGAGCCGCAGCCGTCGCGACGACTTTGAAGCAGAACAATACGCTGAAAATACTCAATCTCAGCAACAATGACATCAAATCGGTCGGTGGGATGGCACTTACGAATGCATTGAAATCGAATGATGGGCTTCGACACTGTAATTTCAGCGGCAATAAATTTTGTGACAAGGTGGGAAAAAATTGCTCGGTAATGTTGATGAATAACAAATCCCTTGAAACTCTTGATTTGCACAGTAATGAAATGAGCATGAAGAGTATCAGGCTAATTGAAGATGCCGTCGATTCCAATGAGCATATAAGGGCGGTTAGTGTCTACGGTA